>Ga0224555_1001280_pt1 | contig 35759 bp, 33 predicted proteins | sample 714S23034metaG_FD_180687 | JGI IMG/M metagenome (GOLD analysis project Ga0224555, IMG submission 180687) | Peat soil microbial communities from Stordalen Mire, Sweden - 717 S2 30-34 | ecosystem: Environmental > Terrestrial > Soil > Wetlands > Peat | place: Sweden: Norrbotten County, Stordalen... | reverse complement strand
GGCCCGGCTCGCCCAACTTCACCAACGAGCCCGCCCACGAGCTCACGCCCAACGGCTTCCACGCCGGCATCGCATACCGACTGCTTCGATGAACCGGCCCTGTTCGCCGCGCTCAACTCGCGGCTTGCCCTTCAAAGTGAGCCTCGATCTCCTCCAGCGTCTTCCCCTTTGTCTCCGGCAGGAAAAGCGCCGCCACCAGAAAGTAGACCAACGTGAAACTGGCGAACAGGAAGAACATCGACGAGTATCCGTGTTTGCTGACGAAGGGCAGAAAAATTCCTGCCAGCGTGGTTGAAACAAGCTGATTGATGACCAGCGCAAAGCTCATTCCGTTGGAACGGATGCGCGTCGGCATCAGTTCTGACAGGGCCAGCCACACGCATACCCCAGGTCCCACCGCATAAAACGCGATGAACAGGTAGAGACCCAGCGCCACCAACCATCCGTGGCCGGCATCCGGAACCCGCCCCACGAGCGCCTTCTCAATCTTCAGCGGCGCGGTTTGCGCAGAATTCAAATCAGCAAACGGATTTTTGAACAGCGCCTCGATTCTGTTGGCCGGCACGGCGCTTGCGCGGGTAATTTCAATCGGAGCGGCCGCCGTATTGTCCGATCGCACAAACGTGGTTGCCGCAGTGAAATCGCCATAGGAATAAATGATCGCCAGGGACGCGCGATTGCTATCGATATCGCTACCCGTGTAGCCCTCGGTTGCGAGCAGTTTCTGCGCCTCGGCCTGATCGAAGTGCAGGGTGAGTTGCTGTTCGGGCGCCACCAGCGCCTGCAGCGCATCGCGGCAATCCACGCCCAGTTTCTCCGTGGTCTTGAAAAGAACTCCAACGCCGATCATCGCGATAATGATGCCGCTTGTTCCCAGGACCAGCAGGAATCTGCGTCCCTTCCGGTCCACCAGCGTCATGCCGACGGCAGTCATCAGAAAATTGACGATCGTAAAGAGCACGTAGCCCCAGTGCGCATACAAATCGCTGAGTCCGCTCTGCAACAGGATTCCGGTGTTATATCCAATGATGGAGTTCACGCCGGTGGCCGTATTGCAGGAAAGGATGATGCACGCTAGCAGAAAGGGGATTACATACTTGCGCCGCAGCAGCGAATCTTTCACCAGCCGGCCCGCTGCCGGTCTGGCGCGATGCGCCGTGGCCTCCATCTCATCAAGTTCCAGAGCCGCCTGCTCCGGGCTGCGCGACCTGAGCAATGCCGCGTAGGCCCGCTCTTTTTCACCGCGACGGAAGAGCCATCGCGGCGACTCGGTGACCAGCAGACTTCCCAACACAAACAGTACGCCCGGCGGAAGCGAAACCCAGAAGATTCTCCGCCACGCCTGGTCCTTGAAGTGGAGCAGCGCTTCCGCGCCGGCCAATTTGGCAACCGCTTCCACACGGTAGCTGTAATAGATGCCCACCAGCGCCGCTACCACAATCCCCAGCGTCAGCAACCACTGAAAGATCCCCGTGCCCTTGCCGCGGCTTGACGCCGACAGACATTCAGCCAGATAAAGCGGCACCACCACGCCAATCAGCCCTGCGCTCACGCCCTGCAACAACCGTCCGGAGAGCAGCGGCCCGAAACCGTGCGAGAGCGCAATCACCGGGATGCTTAGCACAAACGTCAACCCGCTTAGGATCATGAGCGGCTTGCGCCCCATCCAGTCGGCCAGAATTCCCGCAAAAAGCGTAGAAAAGACGCTGCCCAGCAGCACTGCCGCAACAATGTCGGACAACTGCTGTGCCGTTAGTCCTGAGGTTGCCTCGAGGTAAGGATAGGCGCCTCCGATAATTCCAACGTCGATTCCATACAGCAGACCGCCCAGACCAGCAACGAGCAAAAGAAAAGCACTGTAGCGGCGCGCTGCGTTGGATGCAGCCGTTTGTGCGGCAGTATTTGGGGTCATCGACGCAATTTCCTCCACGAATGCGGATCGGTCTGGAACCGGTGGAGGGCCCAGGCGGATAGCTATGGACAAGCAAGAACTATGAATACCTAGTCTACAATGATCGTATCGATTTCAAGCGCTCATCTTTATGAGCCAAAGGCCTCCAGGATGTCTCTTTTCAATCGTTCAGTTGGTTTCCCTCTCGCCTCACGCCCCGTCCTTCTTGTTCTTGCCACGGCCTTTCTGTTTTCCACTCTAGCCGCGGGCCAGGCTCAGGTTCGCCTGCTGCCCGCTCCGCGCGAGGCCCGCTTCAACGCACAAATCGACTTGCCCGCAAAAATAATCGTCTCCGTCCCCGGCCGCGACGAGCAAGACGAATTTGCCGCCCGTGACCTGGAAGAAGCCATCAAACAGGCAAAGCTGGCCGATGACCGTGAAGTGGCACATGAAGACGCTCCTGAAGTTGCCCGGGGCGACACGGGTAAACTGCCCTATCGCGTAATCTTGCTCAGAACCGATTCCACCGAAGGCAAAGCCCTGCTCGCACATCACAGCCTGGCGTTCGATCCCGTTATGGAATCGGAAGGCTACATTCTCGATATCGAGCCACATGAGGCCGATATCGTCGCCGCCTCAAGCTCCGGCATCTTCTACGGCGTGCAGTCCTTCAAACAGCTGCTGCCATTGCCGGGCGCGCCGCGCGTTCTGCCCACGGGAACTGTCCGCGATTGGCCCGCCATGCGCTATCGCGGCATCGACGACGATCTTTCCCGCGGTCCCTTTCCCACGCTCGAATTTCAGAAGCACCAGATTCGTGTCTTCGCCTCGTTCAAGATCAACATTTACTCGCCCTACTTTGAGCACACGCTCCTCTATCCCGACCATCCCCTCGCGGCTCCTCCAGGCAGCGCGCTCACCCCCGCTGAAGCCGCCGAACTGGTCGCGTACGCCCATCGGTATCACGTCACCATCATCCCCGAGCAGGAGGCTTTCGGGCATCTTCATCAGGTGCTCAAGTACGACCTCTACCAGGACGTCGCCGAAAGTCCGCACGGCCACGTGCTGGCGCCCGGCCAGCCCGGCACGCTGCCCCTCATCAATGACTGGTTCACGCAGATCGCCCGGGAATTTCCATCGCCATTCATCCATATCGGCGCGGACGAAACCTGGGAACTCGGCGCCGGCCGCACCCGCCAGCAAGTCATCGAGAAGGGCTACGGTCCCGTCTATGTCGCATTTCTCAAGCAGATTCACGATGAGCTTGCGCCTCTCAATCGCCGCCTGCTGTTCTGGGGCGACATCGGCGACGCCAACCCCGACGCTGTCTCCGGACTGCCCAAAGACATGATCGCCATTCCCTGGAATTACTGGGACTCCTCCGGCTTTGACAAGATGATCGCGCCCTTCGCCAAAGTCGGCATTGAAACCTGGGTCTCTCCCGGCGACGCCAACTGGAACGAGGTCTATCCCGCGGCCAAGACTGCCCTGTGGAATATTCAGGGCTTCATTCGCGATGGCCAGCGTCTCGGCTCCACTGGAGCGCTCACCACTGTCTGGAACGACGATGGCGAGGGGCTGTTCAACATGGACTGGTACGGTGTTCTCTTCGGCGCGGTCGCGGCCTGGCAACCGGGCGAGAGCTCGATCGCCGACTACCAGGATGCGTACGGCCAGGTGTTCCATCTCGATCCCACCGGCAAGATCAACGAAGCCGAAAAGGAACTGATGGCCGCCCAGGAAGCTCTTGCGGGCGCCAAGACCGGCTTGAACAGCGACAACGTTTTCTGGATCGATCCGTGGAGCGCCCAGGGCCAGGACGTATCGGCGAAAATTCAGCCGGTTGCCCAGGATCTCCGCATTCACGCTGAGCGGGCCATCGTTCTGCTCGCCCAGGTGCGCCAGTCGGACCCCGGACTTCGCGAAACCGATGCGCTCATCGCCATGGACCTGGGCGCCCGCCGCCTCGACCTCATTGGCCTCAAATTCGAGCTTGCGCAGGAGATTGCCTCGTCGTATGCGCAGGCTTTGGCCCAGCAGCACGACAAAACAAAAAATACCGTCACCGGCAACCTGCTCGAAGAAATCAGCAGCAACAACGGCCGCTGCCAGGATCTGCGCGACGCATTTTCTGCCATCAAAGGCGAGTATTCCCAGGTCTGGATGAGTGAAAATCGCCCCTACTGGCTCAACAATGTTACCGTCCGTTACGATCTCGAAATCGAAAAATGGGAGCGCCGCGGCAACCTCTTTCAGACGGGAATTCGCGACTGGCAGAACGGCAAAGACCTGCCGTCGCCCGCATCGCTCGGGCTGCCCGGCACAACCCAGCAGTGACCGCCCCCTGACCGCGCGAGCTCGGCGCATGAATCAAGTATGTTCATGTTCGTAACAAATTATCGGCCGCCCCATTCCTGCCGATGCACACTAGAACCATGCTCGATCCACGGGCCATGCAGGACCTGATCACCGTGCTGCTCATTGACGACGATCTCGTCAGCCGCGAGGTCACCGCCACAATGCTTACTTTGAGCGGTTACACCGTTCACACCGTTCAGAGCGGTGCGGCTGCCATCGAGTTCCTCGTTGCCGGCGAGGTTACGCCGGACTTGATCCTGATGGATGCGCAGATGCCTGGCATGAGCGGAACCGACCTTATTGCCGAACTTCGCGCCCGCAGCCACGCTCGTATCATTGCCATCAGCGGCAGCAATCCACCGGCCGAAGTGATCAACGCGGCGGACGCCTTCCTGCTCAAGCCTCTCGATGTCGAGGAACTGAACAAACATTTTGCCGGCCAGTTTACGCAGTCGGCGTTTCCTGCATCGGCCGCCATTGCATCCGATGAGCCGGTTGTCAGCCTGGAGATCCTGGCCCAACTCCGAAAACTCATGCCCGAACCCGCGGTGCGCGAGATCTTCCAGGCCATCGTTTTTGACCTGGACCGGCGTACGGAGGTGCTCGAAGTGGCCATCGCCAAGGGCGACGTCGTTGAAGTTCGCCGCATTGGCCACGCCATAAAGGGCGGCTGCGCTATGGCCGGCGCGCTTCAGGCCGCACGCCTCGGCGCGCTCATCGAAACCTTTCCGCTCGATTATGCGGGTAACCAATCGGATAACAGCTCCCGCTTGTTGAGCGATTTACGTGCCGCCGCTCGCGCCCTGGAGCGTATGCTGGAGCCACAACTGCCTGCCTGACCTATGGCATTCTGTGCTATGGACCGGGCCTTTGGAGGCAATCACGCAAATGGACCGGCCCATTCGAATTGTTCTTGCCGACGACCATCCCGTCGTCCGTATCGGTGTGCGCAACATGCTCACGGAACTGGAAGGCTTCGATGTTGTCGGGGACGCAGCCGATGGCGATGAGGCCATTACCCAGACCCTCGAATTGGCGCCCGACATCCTCCTTCTCGATGTGCAGATGCCGCGCCTTCCCGGCCTCGAGGCCATGCGCGCCATTATGAATGGCACTTCGAATGTCAAAATCCTCCTCCTGACTTCCACCATCACCACGCAGCAGATCATTGAGGCTTTGCACATCGGGGCACGCGGTATCGTGCTTAAAGACGCCCTCGCCAGCCATCTGCAAACTGCCATCCGCACCGTCTATGCCGGCGACTACTGGATTGGCGGCAAGCGCGTCGTCAATCTCGTCTCTGCCCTCCACGACCTCATGCAGCAGGCCGCCGTCCCCCTGCGCAAGACCTACGGTCTCACCCCGCGCGAGCTTGAAGTCGTGGGCTGCATCGTCGAGGGCTGCTCAAACCGCGACATCGCCAAACAGTTCTCGCTCAGTGAGGAAACCGTCAAGCGTCATCTCTCCAACATCTTCGACAAGACCGGAGTCTCGACGCGCCTCGAACTCGCCCTCTTTGCCATCGCGCACCATCTCGTCACGCCGCAATAACACATCGCGCTTTGTTTCACATGCACCGGTGAGGCCAGAAAGAACGGGCGCATTCTCCTTACGCAAAATGAGGAGAATCCGCCCGTCTTGATGGGCGGAAACAAAGGAGCGAGCCTGCGAAGCTCAATGGCTGATCGAGTGCGGCACCTCTGGGGCAGTTGTTTCCCACGCCCCGGATTCGATGCCTGTTCCAGTAGCATGATTTTAGAATTCGTGCTATCCTGATTCTTCCCTGGAGAGCCTAACCTTCGAAGAGGTGCGCGTGAGCGATCTCAGCAGAATCGGTATTGCGCTCGACTCCAGCCTTCTGGCGCGATTTGACCGCTCCATCGAGCGGCGCGGCTACACCAACCGCTCTGAAGCCTTTCGCGATCTGATTCGCGATCGGCTGGTCGCCGAGCAGACCGCCGCGACCGACGCGACCGTGGTGGGCACGATCACACTCATCTACGACCACCACTCCCACGGCGTCAGCGAGAAGCTCACTGAGTTGCAACACGGCGACCACGATCTCGTGGTTTCCACCAGCCATGCCCATCTGGATCACGACTCCTGCCTTGAAGTGCTCATCGTTCACGGCAAATCGGCCCGCATTGAAAATTTCGCCGACCGCCTCATCGGCCTCAAGGGCGTGCAGCACGGCCGCCTGGTAATGACTGTCCCCGCGCACGCGATCGAAAACGGCCGCAAGCACAGCCATAAACACAATCACAAGCACTGACCGGAAGGCTGATTGCAGGGATGGGGAGAACTGTTGAGAAGCAGTAGCACGAAAATAAAGATCGTAATACTGATATTCACGGCCCTTACCTGGGCCGCCGCCGCGCAAACTCTCGCGCGCCGCATTACAGGCGCGGTGCTCGATCCTGTCGGGAGGCCGGTGGCTGGAGCGCGCATCGAGTTCGATTCCGCTGCGGTGGCGCGGCTGACCGTTGCAACCGGAGACGACGGCGGATTCACAGTCGCGCTGCCCGAATGGGGCGCCTACACGGTTCGCGTTGAGGCCACGGGCTTCGCTCCAATAACGCGGAAAGCCGAGCTGAATTCGGCAACTGCCAGCCTGACGTTGCGCCTGGAGCAGGTCACCGCGGTTGCCGAAGAGGTGGTCGTCAACGGCGACGTCAGCGAGATTGACCTCGACGCTCCCGATCCATCGCAGAAAATTCTGGTGCGCGAGCAGTTGCTGGACGGCAACCCCGGACGCCCCGGCGCGCCCATCTCGATTCCCGGCCTGCCCATCGAGACCGCATCCGGCGGCATCAAGGCGCCGCAGTATTTTGCGCCCGGCGTGATGGCCGACCACGGCGAGCCGATCGCGCAGTACATCGCGGTGGGCGGCTACCTGGTGACCAACAATCTCTCCGCCAACGCGCACGGCAACGGCTACTCCGACCCCAACATCTACGTCTCCGGCGCGCTCGCTGGCGTGACCACCGACGGCGGCGCTTTCAATGTGCTCGAAGGCAATCACGCCCTCAACCTGGCGGCGACCTACATGCCGCGGCAGCAGATGACGAACTTTGTCACCCTCACCGGCGACTACCGCGACATCGATATGACAGCCGGCTTTGCGCCTGTGAATCCGGCCACGCAGGAGTGGGTAGCTCTGGAGGCCAACAACGGCAACGGCCTGCTGAAGCGTTTAGAGCACCGCCAGATGTACAAACTGAACGCGCAGCGCGTCTTTGATGTTGGCCGGCATGAGATTTCCCTCTTCGGCATCGCATATTATGGCGTCTCGCACGAGGGAAACCTGGTTCCAATCCGATATGGCCAGGATTTGGACGACACGCTCGACCCGCGGCAGAAGGACCAGACGCACAGCGCGCTCGTGGCCGTCGACGACCATTGGAAGCTCGGAAGCAGAGACGATGTGGCCTTTTCGGGATTCGCCCGCACCTACAACCTGGCCCTGTTTTCCAACTTCGGCGAGGGCCTGATCCGGCAGAGCGAATTCCGCACCGTGGAAGGAGTGCAGGCGCGCGAAACCCACGCGTTTGCGCCTTGGCTGCAAGGCATGACCGGCCTCGACTACCACGAGGACGACATTCACAACGACGACCTGGACCACTATCCGCTGGTCGACCCGAAGATCTATGGCTCCTTCGCTAAAGTATTGTCCAGTAACGTCACCATCCGCGATCTGACCCCTTACGCGGCGCTGCACGGCGACCTCGGCAAGCACGTGCGCTTCTACGCCGGCGTGCGGCCCGACACCATCGAGTTGAAAAACGACAACAAGATGGTTTCCGCCGATTCGTTTGATATTTGGAGTACGTTTCTGGCCCCCAAGGCCACCTTGGCCTGGACACCGGGAACCGGCTCTGCCCACTGGCTGCCCTCGGCTTCGTTCAGCTTGGGGCAGGCGTTTTTTACCCAGGATCCGCGCATCTCCGTGCAAGGCGCGCTCACAGGCCCCACCGGAACGGCAGCTTTGCCTTCGCCCTTCGAGCGCTCCCATTCCTTGCAGTTGGTGCTTGAAAAAGAGTTCTCGGCCACCGACGTGCGCGTGACGGTTGCGCGGACGACGACCACAGAGACCCTGGGCAAGATCGACCCCGACAACGGCGCGCCCTTCGATCTGGGGCCGGGCAACCTCAAGTTCCTGACCGCCAACGTACGCCATCAATTTAGAGGCTACGGAAGTGTGCAAGCGGTCTTCTCCAAAGCCGATGCGCGGGTGTTGAACGAGTTTTCGTCCGATCCAGGATGGACTGGCAACTCAGGATGGAACCCCACGGTGGAGTGTCCGCGCACCATCTTCGACGGCCTGGTCACGCTGGACAAGCTGCCTCTCGGGTTACACGGACGTGGGGAATACGAATACGTGGGCCACAAAATACTCGACGCAGACAACAGTCAGAACGGTGAAAAACAACTAGAGGCCATTCCCGTGGGGGAAACCCGGTTGGCGTTGGTGCGCACGTTCCTGAACGGCCGTCTGGAAGTGGGCGCGAACGGAATGCTGGCCCGCGGCTATACCGGCCAGACCACCGAGACCATTGCACCTCTGGCTACAGGCGCGCCGTGGCAGGTGGGAGATGGGATTCCATACTGCCCGGCGGGGTCGGGGCCGAGCGGCGCCCAGAATGACTTTGACTGCGGATCAGTCGTAGGTACAGAGTGGCCCGTCGGCATCCGCATGGTCTCGTTCGTGGGCGGCTCCATCTCCTGGAGGTTCAATGGGGAGAGATGATGCCGGCGAGGCTCGCATTGTTTCTGTCGCTTCAGGCTTCTGTCGATATAAAGGCAGAAATCAAACTCCTAATCTGCCCTTGTGGCGCCCCGTCTGCTGCCAGCCAGTTTTCCCAGCGCCGGCAGAGTACCGCGTGGAAAGGCAGTCGATTTGCGCACCACCAGCCGCGTCGAAATCGGCCACTCCTTTTGCGTGGCTTTGGGATGGTCTGGCTCGATGCCCGCGCGCAGCGCCTGAACCGCTGCCGTCGCCAGGTCTTTGCACGACATCTGCACCGTGGTCAGCGGCGGAAGCATGAACTGCGCCAGATGAATGTCGTCGAATCCCACCACCGAGATGTCTTTGGGAACCTTGTGGGTGGTCTTGTAAAGCCCATGCAGGACGCCGATCGCGGTCATGTCGTTTGAACAAAGCACCGCGGTGGGCAACTCCGCAAGCGCGGCCACGCGCTCCATCGCAGCCATTCCGCCCTCCATCGTGTGGTTGCCCTCGAGGATGTGTTTAGCCGGCGTGGCCAATCCCACTTCGCCCATCGATTTGCGGAATGCGTCACGTCGCGCCACCGCCGACCGCATGCGCAGCGGCCCGGTGATAAACGCGATCTGCCGATGACCAAGCGCCGCCAAATGCTGCACCGCTTCCCGAATCCCCTCGCCGTAGTTCACTTTCAGCACGCGGATATTCGGCAGATCCGGTCCCGCATCCACAAACACCAGTGGAAACTCGCGCTCCACGAGCTTCATAACCAGTTGCTCTTCGATGCCGAAGGTCATCACCGCTACGCCATCCACGCCCCGCTGCAGCATCCGCCGGATCAGCGACTCGGTGCGCACCGGATCGTAGTTCGTCGATCCGATCATCACTTCATAACCCTGCGCCACGGCCAGATTCTCAAATTCCTGCACCAGCTCGGGGAAAAATGGATTCGTGATCTCCGAAACAATCAGTCCCAGAATCCGGCTGCGTCCTGAAACCAGTGCCCGCGCCTGGGTGTTGGGCACATAACCCACCTCGTCCACGGCCTTCCATACGCGCCTGGCTAATTCCGGGTCGACGGTCGAGATGCGGTTCACCGCGCGCGACACAGTGGCAATTGAAACCCGCGCGCGCTTGGCCACGTCGCGAATGCTCGCCGCGGCGCGCCGCCTGTTTGAAGAACTCTTCCTGGGCCGGCTCATAAGCAAGATGATTGTACGCTTTACCCGCTGTTTCTCAACCGAAGCGGCGCAAGAATCAGGGCGCAAAGGCCCTCAATCAGTGGGTTTCCGCGAAGTCCCCAGGAATTCTCATTCGCTCCGGGCAGCGGGAGTTCCGCATTTCAGAAAGCGTTTCCCTGACCGCCGCAGGCAACATTCAGCTGGCCCATCCGGGTTTCCGATTCAGGGGTGCGTCTGTCCACCGGCCGCAACGTCCAGCCCGTGCCGCACCAGTGTCAGGATCGACTCAAGGCTCTCCTCGGCGCCGCGCCTGCTGCCAGGCAGGTTCACGATCAGCGTGCTGCCCTTCAGGCCGGCAATGGCACGCGAGAGCCACGCATACTCGTTTTGCTCCGCGCCCCTGGCCCGCATGGCCTCCGCAAGCCCCGGCGCTTCACGTTCGATCACCCTCCGCGTGGCTTCCGGCGTCCGGTCGCGCGGTCCCAGTCCCGAACCGCCCACGGTGAGCACCAGCGCCGCGCCCTGCGCGCTCAACTGTTCGAGAGCTGCCACAATCGCGTCTTCGTCGTCGCTGAGCAGGCCGGTGCGAATCTCCGCCTCCGGCCACTGCACTTTAAGTTGCGTCGCCACGGCTGGACCCGCGGTGTCGGCCAGCAGGCCCTGCGAGCAACGGTCCGAAATTGTTAACACAGCAAGCAGCATGATTTGATTTTATTCGCTCATTGCGCGGGCAGAATCTTGATTGTCTGCAGCCACGCCTCAACCAGCCGGGGCCAACCCGTCACCGGCAGTTCCGTCGGCCGCAGTCCATACCCGTGGCCGCCTTGCGCATACACGTGCAACTCGGCCGGCGCCTTGGCGTTCTTGAGTTGCAGGAAGTAAACCACCGCATTCTCCACGTGCACGGGGTCGTCCTCAGCCTGCACAATGAATGTAGGCGGCGTGTTCGCAGTTGGCTGAATGTCGGGATTGGCCGCATAATCCTGCTCTGACAGCGCCAGGTATCCCGGATACACGACCACTGAAAAATCGGGTCTGCAACTCAGATTGTCTGCCGCATCGATGGGCGCATACAGCCGGCGCTCATAGTGGTTGCTGATGGCCGCGGACAAGTGGCCGCCGGCAGAAAATCCCAGCACTCCCACGCGGTTGGGATCGATGCCCCACTCCGCCGCATGCAGCCGCACCAGTCCCATCGCGCGCTGCGCATCTTCGAGCGCCGCCGCGCTCTTCGGATACCAACCTGTCCCGGGCACGCGATACTTCAGCAGCACGCAGTTCACGCCAATCGTGTTCAGCCAGTCGCAAACCTCAGTGCCTTCCAGGTCGATGGCCAGGATGTTGTACCCTCCTCCCGGAAATACCACCACGGCCGCGCCGGTATTCTTGCCCTTCGGCGTATACACGGTGATGGTCGGAGTTGAAACATTGCCCAGCCGGACCACCGGCCGTCCCGCAATCAGATTGTCCTTCGCTGTCGTCATGTCCGCTTCCGGCGGCATGTTCGCCGACTCGCCCGGAGCCACGCCCGGCCACACCGGCAATGTCACATGATCTGCCGGCGGCGGCCATCCCGATCCCTGAGCCATGAGATTTGTCGCCAATGCCGCAACCGCGGCCATCGCTAGAAACGCAGCCCTCTTCATCCTGCAATCCCCCTTGAATGAGCAATCGCAGCGATGATCGCAGCCGCGGGCTTGATCGTGCAAATCAGGGCGCTGCGCCCAGCGCAGCGTCCCCGCAAAACTCGGGCGATCTCAACCAACCGCCTCCGTGATTCAAATCACTTTCACGGGTGAGTTCCGGCACATCTTCGCCCTCTCATCGGTGCAACGCTTGGCTCTCAAAGGTTTATGCCATGCCGGACTCGGGCAACCGCTGGACGCATCCCGGAGTGATCCTCGTCGCCACCGATCTGAGCGATCTTGACCGGCTCATGCCATTCGCCATCGAGCAGGCCGGCGAATCGGGAGCCCGTCTCATCCTCCTGCACGTGTTGTCCTCCCGGACCGCCATATCTGTCGATGCTGCCGGAATGCCCTATTACGACACCGTCAGCGTCGTCGAATTCGTTGAGAAGGAACTCCTGCACTGGTGCCAGCAGGCCCAAATCCTGAACATTCCCTGCGATGCTCTGGTGCGCGAGGGCAATCCCACCCAGGAGATTGCTGCTGCCGTTCGCCAGTTCCAGGTCGATCGGATTCTTCTCGGTACCCGGAGCCGGAGCAAACTCGGCAAGCTGCTCTTAGGCTCCGTGGCAGAACAAGTGCTGCGCTCGGTCAACCTCCCGGTCATTACCGTGGGACCTGAGGCTCATCTCGCGGTGGAAAACGGCGCCCAGCAACGCGTCGTCCTCCATGCCACCACACTTAGAGAGACCTCCCGCCCGAGCGCGGCACTTGCTTGCACCATCGCCGCAAACCAGAACGCAAAGCTGGTCCTGCTTCATGTCCTGCCGCCGGCCGATGAGATGATGCGCGAGGGCCTGCCCACCGGCCTCGACTCACTGGCCATGCGCGAGCTTCGCCAACTCGCCGCAGAAACCGGAGCCGGGTGCTGCCTCGAGGTCGAGCCGCTGGTCATTCACGGCAATCCCACCATCGAGATTCTCGCCGAAGCCGCAGCCCGCAACGCCAGTCTCATCGTTCTCGGCGCCACCAAACGCTCCGCCTTTGAATACCTCACCCGCGACCGCACCATCTACCGCGTGCTGGCCCACGCACGCTGCCCGGTGCTCACCCTCCGCGAGCCCATCGACCATTCCGTTGAAGCTGTTTCCGAACATAATTCCGCGATGCAGCCGTGAGACATGCCCTGCCCGTTGAGTTCTTGAGACAGAAATCCTAAACAATCCCAGCCCCGAACCAGCCATTATCTCGCGCCTCTTCTAGCCGCTGCTTCACGTATTCCCAAAGCGCCGGGCAGCCGTTTTTGATCTGGCCTTCGATCCGGCCCACAACGCGCTCATACGAGATGCCGTGCTCGCGCCAGCTCTGCCCGTTGTTGGCCAGGTTCAATAGCACCGGCATCGCCCGGTCCACCGCCTGGGCAAATCGCGATTCTGGAGTGACGCCCTCGTTGAATTCCTTCCACAACGCCAGAAACCCCGCGCCCTGACCATCTGGCAGCATGCCGAAGATGCGCGTAACTGCGGCCAGCTCTGCCGCCTGCCGCTGCTCCCAGCCGCCCTCGACGTAGATCATGGTGTCGCCGGTATCGATCTCGCCCACATCGTGCACCAGCAGCATCCCGATCACGCGATTGACGTCGACCTCCGCCACGGCGTACCGCGCCGCAACGGCTGCAAGCAGCGCCAGTTGCCAACTGTGCTCGGCGGGGTTTTCATAGCGGTCCAGACCCAGAGGTTTCGTCTTGCGCGTCACCCCTTTTAGTTTGTCCAGTTCGAGAATGAAATCGACGATTTGCTGCAATGTCTTGCCTCTCTGAGACAGTTTTTCGGCTCTGGCGCTTCGCTGTCAGCCTGAAAGCCGCGGAACCGGCATTTGCTGCTTCCATCGAAGCATATCGAATTTCCGCCGGGTGGGTTTCAACGTGGAGGATGACGCGGGAGGGGGGATTGCTTTGAATGAGAGGACTGGAGTTGGAAAGGGGGAGCTGAACGCTGGAAACTGTCTCTTACGCGGTGAGCTTTTCCAACTGGTCGGGCTTCACGATCGTCAGGCTGGTGCCCTTGATGGTGATCCACTGGTCGCGCCGGAACTGGTTCAACAGCCGCGTTACCGTCTCCCGCGATGTGCCCGCCATGTTGGCGATCTCTTCGTGCGTCAGCGCCATCGTAAACCGAATCTCCGGTTTGCCGTTTTGCGTCGACCGTCCCCAGTCCAGCAGCAGCCGGGCCAGCCGGCCTGCCGCCGACCCTGACAGCGCCAGACGCTTGGCGTCGTGGAACACCGTCAGGTACTCGCCCGAGAGCGACTGCGCAGCGTGCATTGAGGCCACTCCGTGCCGGCCCAGAAACTCGATGAACTCCTGTTTCCGCACCGTCTTTACCTGGCACGGTTCAATCGCTTCCGCCGTTACTTCGTGCGGGACGTTGGCCAGTACCGCGCTCAGCCCCATTACGTCGCCGGGGCCTGCAATCTTCAGGATCATCGTCTTTCCGTCGCGGGACGTCGACGAAATCTTCACCTGCCCGAAGCAGATTACAAACACGTTCCGCGCCGGATCGCCCTCTGTGAAGAGCTTGGCCCCACGCGCATGGCTCATCATGATCCCGATCCCGTCGTAGTCCTCAAGCGCCTCGGGTGTGAGATTGCAGAACATCCGCAGATGGCGGTGCTCGCAATTCAAGCAATCTTCCGGAGGGTGATGGGAATGAAGCGCAGCCATACGTTTACCGGTGGACCGGTAACTAGAGTATATCTTACTCCCACCCGCGGCCCGGCAACCTTTTGATCAATTCCGTCCGGTAACGGGAAACTCTCCACAAATGAAGGCCGCCCCCGAAACCTCAATTTGCCGCAACACTCCCATGGCGCCGTCGCGGAGTTGTCCGGTTCATGCAACTCGACAGGTACGCTCGCGAGACCTCCCGGGCCAGCTCTTCCAGCAGCCGCATCCGCAACGGAGGATAGCTCTCAAATGCCCCTTGCAGCGCCGCCATCGGCAGCAACAGCAGCGATCCCGGCGTGAGGGTGCTGAGCGTATACGTATGGCTTCCGTCTCCCAGCGCGGCTGCCAGCTCCACCAAGTCCCCGGCTCGGGCCGGCCCCAGCGTCAGCCGTGTATTCAGCCGCTCGGCCTTGCGCAGAAACTGCCCTGAAACCACCAGGTAGAGCCCCCTGCAGGCGTCATGCTGGCGAAACACCGTCTCCCCCGCATCGCAATCGATGCGCTGGGACGAGCCGGCCAGCAAGCTTCCAGTTGCCGTCGGGCAATCCAGCAATTCGGCCACCGGATGGGCTGCCACGGCAGCCATTCGCCCGGAAATAGCCTCAGCTTCCATGGTTACATCTCCCTTTTCATGGGCCCGGTAAGTGGTACTGCGGCCTGTGGCCCTTGCCACGGCCCTGCCTGCCGTTCCCTGGCCAGCGCCTTTCGCGCTGCGGACGTGCGATGAACCATATTCCATTTGCGGCCTATCGCTTTGGTTGACCTGGATCGTTCAAAGTACGATGAGACGGTTCGGCTTCTCCTTCCGTCTGCCGTATTCAGGGTTGCGCGGTCCTTCCGCTATCCGATTCCCACGGAAATCTGCGTCTGAAGTTTCTGGCCGGCAAGCGCGCCCTCCGGCGGCACGCACAACACCGGTGCCCGCGAGCCGGCAAGCAGCGCAAAAACGGTTCCATGGGGCCCCGGCGTCTGGCTCGACCGCTTGACACCCGCCACCAGAATGCACGGATGGTATTGCGCGATTGCCGCAGCAATGGCGTCTGCCGGATTGCCGTCTTTCACAATGCTCCGCACCGGCGTCTTTCCGTTCGGCCGAATCCCAAAATCCTCCAGCGTCGTCGCCCCCGGATTCAGAAACGCCGATGCCTCGGCTGCGGTCCGCGCGTGCAATACCAGCAGCGACCGATTGAAGGTCTCCGCCAGCGAGTAAGCCGTGGCCACGGCCGCCGGAGAAGCCTCATTCCGCTCCATGGCCAGCAGCACCGGGCCGCCCGGCGTTGGCCGGTGCGGACCCGCGTTCCAGTCCGCCGCCACCGCCAGTACCGGACATGGCGCCAGCCTTACCAGTTGCTCCGCAATCGCTCCCACCACCACCGGTCCTGCGCCCTCCATCCCCTTGGTGCCGATCACGATCAGCCCGGCTTCGTACTGTCGCGCCACGTCCACAAGCATCTGCGCCACAGTCCCTTGTCGAATCTCCGAGTGGCTGTGAATCCCTGCCTGAAGCAGGTCGCCGGCCAACTTGTCGAGCACGGTGCGGGCCTCTTCCGGCAATTTCTTCAACACCCGGCCGGGCAGCGCATCCAGCGCCGCGTATTCCATCGGGTCTAGGCCGTGCGCCAGCACGATCCGCGCCCCGTAGCTGGTCGCCAGTTTGCGTGCGTATTCGAGAGCCGCTTCCGACTGGCCCTCGAGATCTGTCGCCACCACGATCGTCTTCAAGCCGTCTTGAAAGCTCATGCTCTTCTCCGCCAACCCGGAACGGCACCCTGTTTCTGAGAGCCGTCCCCCGATTTTTGCCTATTGGATTTAGAGTCTGCGCTCTCCGGCAAACATCAGGCAGTGACCCCATTCACCCCCCCTTGTGATCCGTGTCACACGTCGCAAATTGCTGATTTCGCTTGTGCTGCCGCCGCTTCGACCCTCCGCATACGCCCAGACTAGGGCCCACCTTCGACGGAGTGAACACCCAAAATAGCCCTGTCCACGCCTCCGCGGAACCTGATACGCTAGCGGGAAATGTTTGGGAAACAGCGAATTTTCGGGATTGCGGCGCGTGGCCTGCTGCTGCTGGCGGCAGCGGTACTGTCAGCGGCTTCAACACCGGGCCGCGCCCAGGACGGAACAGTCCTGACCATACCCGCCGAGCAGTGGCAAGTCCACCCAGGGGATGACCCCCGCTGCATTGCCGGAACCGATCCCGGATGCAACTGGCAACCGCGCATTGCAAATGATTCTGTCGATACCGGGACGACCCATTGGCTGCGTTATCAGGTCACCCTTCCAGAGCAGTTGCGGAACACCCCGCAGCTGGGACTGCTGGTCCAGGATCATCCTGTCTTTTATGAGGTCTATGCCAACGGCCACCCCATTGGCGGAACAATCGGAGACGGCCGGCTCAGCGCCAACGCCGATAACCGCAGAATTCTCACTTTCCCCAGTTCGTACGCTCCGGATGGGTGGCTGGTCCTGGTCCTGCGCGCCTATCCGTCAGGATCTCTTATCGGGGGGTACGGCCCCGATCTTCCTTACGTCCTGGCGCCCGCGGATCGCATCCGGACCATCATGGACGCCGATACGCTGGCCTATCTCCGCTTCAATGCCACGCACTATCTATGCTTTGGGGTCATCGGCTGCGCTGGCTTTGTCTTCCTGCTCCTGTTTTCGGTGAACACGCGGCTGCGGGAATATTTTTGGCTGGGCTCGAGCCTCGCCATCGTGGCGTTGCTGCGTGTGGACGAGATCTCCCGCATTGTCAACATCGGACTGCCGCTCTGGCTGAGCAATGCAATTTATTTTCTCGGCAATACTTTTACGGCGCTGATCCTCATTGAATTTGTTTTCTCGTTCCTCCAGCGGCCTGTTCCAAGGCTTTTCAGGCTCATCCAGCTCCTCGGATTGCTGGAGTGGTATGTTGTGGCAGGGCTTCCGCTGCCTTCTTTCCTCGATACGTTCATGCGTTATTCCACACCCGGCGCCATCCTTCTGGCTTCGTTAACCGAATTGCTGATGCTGCCGATGTGCTTTCGCAGCAAGCTGCCGGAGATGCGCTGGATCGGAGCTTCGGTTCTGTTCATCGTCACCGAGAATTCCTCCCGGATGGCGAGAGAGTTGGGCATTCCCAGCATTCCGCAGGATGTGATTTGGCGGGGGCTGGACATCGATGTGCGCGGTATCGCTTACCTGCTGTTTGCCCTCGTCATGCTGGTGGCCATGACATTTCGCCTGCGGCGCATTCAGGACCGCAACCGGGAGATCGAGCAGGAGATGGCCGCTGCTCGAAGCGTGCAGCAGATTCTCATTCCTGAGGAACGGCCTTCAATTCCCGGTCTGGCTGTGGATAGCGCCTATCTGCCGGCGCAGCAGGTGGGCGGCGACTTCTTCCAACTGCTTCCCAGCGGAGATGGCGGCCTGCTCCTGGTGGTGGGCGACGTGTCCGGCAAGGGACTGCCCGCGGCCATGCTGGTTTCAGTGCTGGTGGGTGCCATCCATTCCACGGCCGAATTCACCCACGCTCCCGCTGAGTTGCTGGCGCATTTGAACCAGCGATTGATAGGACGAGCCAAAGGCGGAGGATTTTCGACCGCCGTGGCCGCATTCATTCAGCCCAATGGACAGGTCACTATCGCCAACGCGGGCCATCTGTCGCCATATCTCGACGGCAAAGAGCTTGCTCTGCCCAATGCTCTGCCGCTCGGGATCGTCAGCGGAACGACTTACGAATCGAGCCAATTCAATCTCAGCCGCGGCAGCCGCCTGACGTTCTACTCCGATGGCGTGGTGGAGGCGCAGAACGAAAAAGGCGAATTATTCGGATTCGAGCGCGGCCAGCAGATTTCCACTCGCTCTGCCGCCGCCATTGTGGAGGCCGCAAGGCATTTCGGCCAGTCCGACGACATCACGGTGGTCACAGTGGAGCGCCTTGGGGCCGGCGAAGAGCCAGTTGCCGGTCGGGTTGAGTCTGTGCTCGCTCCTGCCTGAATGCCCAGCGGTTCTGAGTCGCCGGCCGCTTAGACAGGAGGCCTCCCGGAATCCGAACCCGGGGTACCTAAGGTATGCTATCCCATCCTGCGATCCACTGTCGCCCTTCTTCATGGAGTCGAATAGGTTGGGTGTTTGCCGGGAGAAAAACCAGAAATCTCCTGCGTTCCCGCTGCTTCTATACATGGCGCCGTCCGATGCGCTAACCTTTTCGCGATATGAAAAACACACTGAAGTGCGCCCCAAAATCGCCTTTTGCCCTCGCTCTCACCCGTATTCTTCCGCTGCTGATCGTCTGCGCTCTCGCCACAACCCTTTCGGCCGTGGCCCAGGCGCCCGTGCCGGACTCGCCGGCTATCGAGGCCCAGGCCCAGGCCATGCTCGCCAAGCTCACCCTCGAGCAGAAGATCGAGCTGATTGGCGGCGTCGACTCCATGTTTACCCACGCCATGCCCTCGATCGGCTTGCCCCGCTTCAAAATGTCCGATGCCTCGGTCGGCGTGCGCACCTGGGGACCCACCACCGCCTACGCCGGCGGCGTCTCCCTGGCTGCCTCATGGGACAGAAAACTAGCCCGCGAAATTGGCGAGAGCCTGGGCGAGGACGCACGCGCCCGCAGCGTCAACTTCCTCCTCGGTCCCGGCGTCGACATCGCCCGCTCGCCCGTTGGCGGCCGCAACTTCGAGTACCTCTCTGAAGATCCTTATCTCAACGGCGCTCTCGTGGCGCCTTTCATTCGGGGTGTCGAGTCCCAGGGCGTCATCGCTACCGTAAAGCACTACGCCCTCAACGATGAGGAGTTCAACCGCCATAACGCCAACGTCCAGGTGGATGAGCGCACCATGCGCGAAATCGACCTGCCCGCCTTTGAAGCCGCCGTCATTGAGGGCCAAGTCGATGCCGTCATGAATTCCTACAACCAGGTCAACGGCTTCCACGCCACCCAAAGCGAATTCCTCAACCTCAAGGTCCTCAAGGGCGATTGGGGCTTCAAAGGCGTTCTCATGTCCGACTGGGACGCGACCTACGACGGCGTGGCCGCGGCCAACTACGGCCTCGACCTGGAAATGCCCAGTCCTAAATTCATGAACGCCAAAAATCTCGTTCCCGCCATCCAGAGCGGCCAGGTGAAGGAATCCACCATCGACGACAAGGTGCTGCGCCTGCTTCGCACCGAGCTGCGCTATGGATTCACCACCCGCCCTCAGTTCGATCCCGCCGACTCCACTTACTCGGTCGCCGATCGAGCGGTCGCGCTTGATGGCGCTCTCGAAAGCATCACCCTGCTCAAGAATGAAGGCCAACTGCTGCCGCTCGACCCGGCCAAGATCAAGACCATCGCCGTCATTGGTCCCGATGCGTGGCCCGCCATCCCCGGCGGAGGCGGTTCCTCTGAAGCCACGGCATTCGAGCCTGTCAGCACTCTCACAGGCATCGCCAACCTGCTCGGACCCGATGTCCACGTCCTTTACAGCCGCGGCCTTCCGGAGATGAATGACGTCTTCCACAAAACCCGCTGGGAAGGCAGCGTCAAAGTGGAAACCTACCACAGTTCCGGCTTTACGGGCACACCGGATTCCGGTATGCGCCGCAACGTGGCCGACTGGCAGCCGAATCAATGGGAGGCCGCCGACCCCAACCCGCGCAGCATCCGCTATACCGCCGCTTTCAAGTCCGACAACGCCGGCAAATATCTGCTGATTGCCGCCGCTGCCGGCGAAGATACCTTCAAGATCAACGTGGATGGGAAGCAGGTTATCAATCAGATCCACGCCGAGGGCCAGGTGCCAAAATACACCTCGCTCGACCTCGCCGCAGGGCAAACTGTCAGTCTTCAGGCCGACTATCTGCCCCACGCGGCCGGCTCCCGCTTCGGGTTCGGCATTGCTTATGAACCGGACCTGGTTTCCGCCGACGCAAAACAGATCGCGTCTCTAGCCGATGCGGTTGTGCTGGCCGTCGGCTTTAATCCGCCCACCGAGGGCGAGGGTCATGACCGCACCTTCACGCTGCCCTGGGGCCAGGACGCGCTGATTGAAGCCATCGCCGCCGCCAACCCGCGCACCATCGTCACGCTCACTGGAGGAGGCGGCATGGATACCCGGCGCTGGCTCGACAAGGTGCCCGCGCTCCTGCACACCTGGTATCCCGGCCAGGAAGGCGGCACCGCCGTGGCCCAGATCCTCTTCGGCAAATACGATCCCGAGGGCAAACTCCCGGTCAGCTTCGACCGCAGTTGGGAAGACAACCCATCCTATTCCTGGTACTACGGCGTCCCTGGCGCTGACACCGTTTTGCACACCACGGGAGAAAACGGCACGCCCGTGGATTACACAATCGAGCAGATCAAGTACGGCGACAAGCTCATGGTCGGCTACCGTTACTGGACCACGACGGGCAAGCACCCGCTGTTTCCATTCGGATTCGGCCTGAGCTATACCACTTTCAGCTTCTCGAATCTGCATTCGCCCGCAGCCGCCGCGTCCGGTTCCACAGTGGCCGTGAGCTTTGATGTCACCAACACCGGCGCCGTGGCCGGAGCAGAAGTGGCTCAGCTCTACGTCTCCGATCCCTCCGCCAAAGCAGACCGTCCCGAGCGCGAATTGAAGGGCTTCGAAAAAGTTCGTCTCGCACCTGGCGAAACCAAACACATGACTTTGAATCTGGACGCCCGCGCCTTCAGCTACTGGGACGAGGCTGCACACAAGTGGACCATCGATCCCGGCAAGTTCGTAATCCGCATAGGCGACTCCAGCGAAAACACGCCGCTGCATGCTGATGTGACGCTCGAATAACGGAACACGGTATGCGGTTGGCTGAACGGCCTCACGTTGCGCGAGGCCGTTCAGCGTTTTGGCGCGATGGTCCGGTTGAGGATAGGTGCTTCAGAGCGGCCGCGGGTATACTCGGCGCAGATGGAGATTACGCCTCAATTCGATGACGAACCTGAGTTCGTCAGGCAAGTGGAGCTGGCAGTGAACGGAATTCTTCGCCGCTATTCACCTGTATCTCTCGCTCTCATCAAAATTGATAACTGGTTCGGCCGGCGATGGCTCTATTTTTCCGGAAAGGCGCTCGGGTCCGTGGGAATATGGCAGGTTCCCACGGATCGTCGACCGAATAACTTCTTAAGAATTCCACCTTTCGTGCCCGAAAGAGTTGTGTCACAGCGGAGGTTTATTGCTCCCGAGTATCGGGAGATCGATCCAGGGAAACTATTGCACAGGCACGTCACCAGTAGCGTCGCGCTTGAGCGAAGAGCCGCAGAACAAGAACCGGAGACGGCGCTCGTGTGGTATAGCGGAAATTCAAATGCAAACGGTCGCGGCGCACTGATGGCTTATATTCCGGTTGGCACATCGTACTGGCCCTGGTACGCCGAACTGGAACGTGCGGAACCTTGGCACATCACGGCTCAAGCGAAGAACATCAAGCCCAATCAGTTCTCCGGCCTGGTGGAAGAAGAATCGGATTCGCTAGTGGACTCGTCGACCAGTTGACCTGCAGCCCCAGAGCGGCCACTAACTCCCATGCCGCTCCCAAAAAACCGCCGGCGTAACAATGGAATATTGTTCGGCGAGCGCCAGCAGGTCCTTGTCCCCCGTAATCAGGTAATCTGCCTGCGCCGCCAGCAGCGTCCCGAGTACAGGCCCGTCGGCCTTGTCGCGCAGTGCTTCGTCCACTTCCCCACTGGGCTCGACAATCTCCGCCATGAACAGGAAGCTGTCGGCAAGGTCGCGGACTTCCGCTGGGCTCAACTGAATGCGCGAGAGCCGCGGCAGCACCCGAACCATCTCATCCAATATGTACTTGGACAGCACCACATCCAGCCCGCCCTGCTGCCAGGCATTGAGGATGCGTCCCGGCACGCTCCCGGGATAAGCCAATCCCGACACCAAAACGTTGGTGTCCAGAACCACGCGCAAACCAGCCATCAGCTCCGCCGTTCGCGCGCTACGGCCGCATCGATTTCCGCCATCCCCTCGCCAGTTGGCACATCCGCATAAGCCTCGGCAACCCGGCTGCTCAACGCATCGAACCGGTCGCGCATCCGGCGAATCCGGGCAAACAGCTCGGCGTCCACCAGCGCGGCCACCGGCTTGCCGTCCTTGCTTATCAAGATGCTGTCATTCCTGTATTGCACCTGGTTCAGCATCTCGCCCAGGTTCTGGCGAAAGTTGACAGCGCTCACTTCTGAGATCATCGCAAGCTCCAACCATAACAACCAATATGATCATTATGATCAAAATGTATCCACCCGTCAACTCAAAGCTGCGACCGAAATCCCAAGCGCATCCTCTTGCCCTCGAGATTCAGACAAATGAATGCCCGATCGTCCGCTTCCTCCAGCGATCGGTCCATACCTCCCTACGCGCGACGATGCATCAGCTCGCGGCGGTTGAAATAGACGTCCGTCAGGAAGAGATAGCAGGCGGAGAGGAAGAGGAGCATTAGCGCGAAGGTGGCCTCCGACATCTTGAAGTAGGCGGGGATGGGGTTGAGAATCCGGGTGAAGATGAAGTTGAGCGTGAAGACGTAGGAGCGGATCATCCACTGGCGATGAACGGCGATATGCCGGTTGCGCGCGGTGAGGAAGGCGCAGAGAGTGCAGAGGAACCAGAGCGTGGCCAGGGTTCCGTTGGCCCAGCCTTCGCCGTGGCCGTCGTGGATGTTGAGCCAGAAAGCCAAGGGGGCGGCGATGGCGACCGCGCCGACATATACGCGGCCGAGGATGCGGTGGCGCTTGAGATGACGCTGGCGGAAGCGCGAGGAGAACTGGAACGGGCCGATCAGAATAGCCGCAAGGGCGGCAAGAGCGTGAGGAATCAGCAGCAGGCGGTCCTGGATGATCCGGGTGCGGTAAGGATCATTGGTGTGTACGATGAGCGGGTAGTCGGTGAAGATGAGCACTGAGACAAACGCGAGCCCGAGGCCGGTCCAGAGGATGGGCTTGGCGAGCGCCCCGGATGCGGGAGGCGTCGAGGTGGCAGACATTAGGTTCTCCGATTCTGAGGGAAGGGAAACGCGGGCCCGGCTGATGAACTGGATCGAGTTGAATTTACCTTAGCAGGTTATTTCTTCTCAAGCATTTATTCCTTTGAGTCTTGCTGCCCGACGGCCGCTTCCTGGAAGCCTGTCTTGCATTCCTGGCCGAACCGAGCAGCGATTCAGCACTCATTCGGCCCCAGCCGCATCTGCGAGCGGCTCCTCGCGGAAAAAGTTCTGCGGCAGTTCGCGCCGGAGACCGTCTATGATCGTCTTTATGAAGCGGGTTCTCCTGTCGTGGAGCAGCGGAAAAGACAGCGCCTGGACCCTGCACATGCTGCGCCGCGACCCAGCCATCGAACTCTGCGGCCTGCTCACCACGCTCAATACTGAATTCGACCGCGTGGCCATGCACGGAACGCGGCGCTCGGTCCTTGAAGCCCAGGCCGCGGCTGCCCGCCTCCCTTTGTGGATCGTGCAGTTGCCCTGGCCTTGCTCCAATGAGATTTGTGAGGAGCGCATGGCGGAAGTCTGCCGGCGCGCTATCGACGAGCATATTCACGCCGTAGCCTTCGGCGATCTCTTCCTGCCCGACGTCCGCGCTTACCGTGAGCGCCAGCTTGCGCCCACCGGTCTTGAGCCCATCTTTCCCCTGTGGCAGATTCCCACCGATGCGCTGGCTCGCGAAATGATCGCCGGGGGCCTGCGCGCGCGCCTCTCCTGCGTCGATACGGAGCAACTCCCCGCAGCCTTCGCCGGGCGCGAATTCGACAGCGATTTCCTGCGCGACCTGCCGCCTGAAACCGACCCTTGCGGCGAGCGCGGCGAATTCCACACCTGCGTGTATGCCGGACCCATGTTTACCGCGCCGCTTCCGCTCGAAACGGGAGAGATAGTCACCCGCGACCGGTTTGTCTTTGCCGACCTCATGATGCCGGCAGCCGAGCCCGTCAGTCGCTAGTCTCTCAGACACTTCAGCGCCGGATACACCTTCCTCCACTGCTCATATCCGGCCTTATACGCCTTGACATCCGCGGCGTCCGGCTCAATCTTTTGCGCAACCTCGATGGCCTGCGCGCAGGCCTCGTCCAGGTTCGCCCAATGCCCCGCGCCCACGCCGGCCAGCAGAGCGCATCCAAACGCTCCGCCTTCCTCGGCCGTGAGCACCTCCACCGCGTGGCCATAAATCCCGGCCTGAATCCGCCGCCACAGCGCGCCGCGCGCACCGCCGCCGCCCAGCCTGATGCCGGTCACCGGAATCCCCAACTCCCGGAACAGCGTGAACGTATCTTCGAGCGAGTACGCCACTCCTTCCAGCACCGCGCGCACAAAATGCGCGGCCGTATGGCCCACGCCGATGCGCACAAAGCCGGCCCTCACCTCCGGGTCTAGATGCGGCGTCCGTTCTCCCAACAGATATGGCGCCCACTCCAGGCCCTCGCTGCCCGCAGGGATCTTCGCCGCAGCCTCGCTTAGCGCATCGTAACTCTGGCCGGCAAAAAACGTTCCGCGCAACCAGTTCAGGCTCAGCCCGGCGCTTTGCGTCACTCCCATCACGTGCCACACTCCCGGCACCGCGTGGCAAAACGTGTGCAGCCTTCCCTTCGGGTCTTTGGTAGGCTTGGCAGTTGCGGCAAACACCACTCCCGAAGTGCCGATCGTCGCCGAAACGCTGCCCGGCTGCAAGATTCCCATGCCGACCGCGCCTGCGCCCTGATCTCCGGCTCCGGCCGCCACCGGCGTTCCCGCCTGCAGCCCCGTCAGCTCTGCCGCCGTCTCGCTGATCCGCGCGCATATCTCCGGCGACTCGAAAACCTTGGGCAGCCAGCTCTCATCGATCCCCGCCGCCTCGGCCACCTCCCGCGACCAGCGCCGGTGCGTCACGTCCAGCAGCAGCGTCCCTGAAGCCTCCTGCACGTCGATTGCAAACTCACCCGTAAGCCGGTAGCGCACGTAATCCTTGGGGCACATCACGTGCCGCACCTTGGCGAAGATCTCCGGCTCATGCGTCTTCACCCACAGCAGCTTGGTCAACGTAAAATTCGGCAGCGCCGGATTGCACGTCAACTCGATCAACTTCTCGTAACCGATCTTCTCGTGCAGCCAGTCGCACTCCGGCTGCGTTCTGGTGTCGCACCAGATCAGCGACGGCCGCAGCACCGCGCCCTTCTCATCCAGCAGCACCGCACCGTGCATTTGCCCGGTCAGCGCAATCGCCGCAATCGGCTCTTTGGGCTCTGGCGATGCAGCCAGCACCATCCGGATGGCCTCCTGCGCCGCTCTCCACCAATCTTCCGGGTCCTGCTCAGCCCATCCCGGATGCGCGGCGCGAAACGGGGCATGTTCGCTTGAAGCTCCGGCAATCAGCCGCCCCGCGGCATTCACCACCACTGCTCGCGTTCCGCCCGTCCCCACGTCCATGCCCAAGAACCACATAACGGCAATCTCCCTTCGGTTGGCGCAAGACCGTTGCAATAAATCGGTTTTTTGAGACACCGGAAGCATACCAGTCCGGACGCTCCGCGGAAAATCCCAACGGAGGCGCAAAGGTATATTGGGCCTGAACGTTACTTGGCCGGGATGGGTGCCGGTCCGGCTCCGCTGCCGGCGCTGAAAATCTTCGGAACGCGATCGGTGGGCGCGGGTAGCGCCGGGAAGACCGCGTGCGGTTCTGTCTGATACCAATACGCTGTCGAATAAAAGTTATCCGACCGGTGGTTGGCGTGGCCGTGCTCGATGGTTACGCGAATCGACTTCTCGAATGCGATGGGGCTTTCAATATGCCAGCGATAGAGGCAATACCGGCCGCCGATGCGCTCGGGGTCGACGATATACGGCGCGCCCTGGTGCATATTCGCGAAAGCCTCGCCGCCAAAGTCCCATGCGCCGTTGTAATAGTCTTCGGTCCCGGTTCCATTGATGGTGGGCATGGCATCGCCGTCGATGAAGATCATGTCGTCGCCCTCGCCGAACCACCCATTCTGGTTCTGCTCGACGGCGTGCGTGACGCCGATAAAGTGGCCCTTGCCCGCGGCCTCAAGAAAGACGTAGTTGTCCGCACCGCTCAGGTCCTTGTAGTCGCCCACGGGCGAATCCCAGTTGTTGGTCCAGTCGTTTGTCCAGCCTTTGCACGGCGCGGCCTGGCGATATTGCGCGTGGAAGCGCCCAAGGCCGGCGGGAAGGCTGGGCAGCGTCACATAATCCACGGCAAAGTAAAGGCTGCGGGTGCGCACCGTTCCTTCGTTGGTCAGCGTAATCCGGGCAGCGGTTGCAAACGGCATCTGGAAGTACGCATTCAAAGCCTTGATCGGCGCCACCGCCAGCAGGGCCGACTGGTAGACGTAGTATTCGCCCAGGCCAAGCCCGTAGAAATCGCCGATCGGAACTTCGATCGAGGGCGAAGACTCGCCGTCCCACCAGGCGCGCAGCACCAGATTTTTCAGGTGCATCGGATCGGGTGAGTCGATGGTGAACCATATGTGCGTCACCACTCCCGCGCCCTTCTGGTTGAGCAGCGTAGCCGTTTGTCCTGCCTCCACCCGAACTGAATCGGCGTTCCCGCCGGTGCGGTCCCAGCTTGAGGAGCGGCCGCTCTTGTAGTCGCGCAAACGGGCCAGCGCGAACAGTTCTTCCGGTGGCGCCAGATCGGGTTCGGCCGGGGTCGCGGCCATTGCTGGAGCGCTCATGCCCACAAGTGCGGCGGCTCCGGTGGCGGAGGCGAGCGTGCTCAGCAGCCTGCGCCTCCCGTGCAAGGTTTCTTTGGCGTCAAATGGATGCATTAGAAATTCCCCGGATTTCGAAATGAACCGACAGCGTATTGTAATCCCGTGCCCCGACGTTTGCCTTGCGCCGAATGGCCCCGGTCATTCTTGGGCCAACCGGTTTTTCTCGCGTGGGCCTCGCCTGTTATGGTCAGTGAGGAAACCCGAGTGGTGTGATCAAACACTGAAGATGAATCCTCCTTAGGAACGCGTGGTCATGTGGAAGCGCTGGCGAATCCGAATCCTGCTGTTTCTGGCCGTTCTTGGCCCCGGATTCATTACCGCCAATGTCGATAACGACTCCGGCGGCATCCTCACCTACTCCCAGGCCGGCGCGCAATACGGATACACCCTGCTGTGGACCATCATTCCCATCACCATCGCCCTGATCGTGGTGCAGGAGATGTGCGCCCGCATGGGGGTAGTAACCGGCAAGGGCCTCAGCGACCTCATCCGCGAGGAATTCGGCCTGCGCCTCACCTTTGTGCTCATGGTGCTGCTGGTGGTGGTCAACTACACCAACGTGGTCACCGAGTTCATCGGCATCGCCGGCTCCATGCACCTGTTTCACGTGACCAAGTTCATCTCCGTGCCCATTTGCGCGGCGTTGGTGTGGTACATGGTGGTGCGCGGCAGCTATAAAAGCACTGAAAAGATCTTTCTGGTTGCCTCACTGGTCTACATCTGCTACATCTTTGCCGGCGTGCTCTCGCAGCCCAGTTGGCACGATGCGCTCTGGGCCACCGTCAAGCTGCCGGCCCGCTCGGTGTGGAGTGACAAGGCCTACATGTATATGGCCATCGGCGTCGTCGGCACCACCATCGCGCCGTGGATGCAGTTCTATCTGCAGTCCTCCGTCGTGGAAAAGGGAATTCGCGTCAAGGATTACGCGGCCTCGCGCCTGGACGTGATCGTGGGCAGCCTTTTCACCGACATTGTGGCCTGGTTCATCATCGTGGCCTGCGCCGCTACGCTCTACGTGCACGGCATGGGCGCGATCCAGGTGGCTGCTGACGCAGCGGAAGCCATGCGTCCGCTGGCCGGCGACTATGCCTTCCTGCTCTTCGCCTTCGGGCTCTTCAACGCCTCGGTCTTCGCGGCGTCGATTCTGCCCATCTCCACCGCTTACACCGTGTGCGAGGGCTTGGGCGTCGAGTCGGGCGTCGATAAAAGCTTCAAGGAAGCGCCGTTCTTCTACTGGCTCTACACCCTGCTGATCGCAGGCGGCGCCGTTACCGTGCTCCTGCTGCCTGACGCGCAACTGATCAACGTGGCTATTCTCTCCCAGGTGCTCAACGGCGTTCTGCTGCCGGTGGTCATCATCCTCATGCTGCTCCTCATCAACCGCACTGACCTGATGGGCGAGCACAAGAACTCACGGCTGTGGAACTGGATTGCGTGGGGGACGAGCATCATCGTGATTGGCATGACGCTGGTGATGCTGTGGGGCTTGATTCCGGGGCATTGACCACCTGCGGTGGGGCCAACTGCCTTCGGCTCCTAGTTCGAACGGATTCATAGCAGGTCTCCATCGAGACTTGAGGCGCGTGGCCTTGCCTGAGCGTAACATTAAGTGTTACACTGCGGCTGTGATCAGGACGTTCCGCCATCGCGGTATCGAGAAATTCTTCAAGACCGGCTCAAAGGCGGCCATCCAGCCGAAACACGAAGCCCGATTGCGCATCCTGCTGACCACTTTGAATCTGGCATCGTCGCCGCTGGATATGAACCGGGATGGATGGGATTGGCATCCGCTGAAGGGAGAGTTCAAAGGACACTGGTCGGTGAGCGTCAGTGGCAACTGGCGGCTGACCTTCGGCTTTGAGGGTGAGGATGCAATTCTCGTGGACTATCAGGATTACGACTAAGGGGGCAATGATTATGACCATGATGCACAACCCGGCCAGCCCAGGTGAACTGCTGCAAGAGTTCCTCGGCAAGAGAACTGCAACCGAGCTTGCAGAACATATCGGCGTGGCGCGCGCCACCATCTCGCGTATCCTCAATGGTCGCACCTCCGTTTCGACGGACCTCAGCATCCGCCTCGGCGAGGCACTTTCCCTCTCCCCCGACTTCTTCTCGAAGGCCCAGCTCCAGTACGACCTGTGGATCGAATTGCAGAGGAAGCGGCCGAAGATCAGGCCGCTGGCTGCCTGACCACCTGCGGTGGGGCCAATTTATCCGCCGCCAATATGACTTCTCTTTTCTCAACTCTTAAGTAGCTTAACGGCCGTCTCACTTGCTATATCGACAATTGTTTTCCTGATGGTCTCCGCGACATCCGGGGCGAGCTTTCGCAGAATCCTCTTGAACCGGCTAGCTGCAATCTCTGTCTTTGGAGAATCAAACGTCAAATCAGTGAACGATGCCTTCAGAATCGTCTTATCCTCAATGCTCAATTCCTCAAGTTCGTCCGTGTACTCCCTCGCAGCCACGAGTGCCATTTCTGTCCAAGGAAACGGCTTGCCACACCCAGCGCAATAGTCGTGAACATCCCCGGCATATCGATGGTTGATGGGTGTCTGGCAAGGTTCGCAAGCGGTGATATTTCTAGCTCCACATTGTGTACAAAATGCCTGAATTATTCTCTCTTCTCTTTGAGGACTTTCCATCATTACTCGAAACCGTCCCATTGACACACGTCCGCCATGCCCTTGATTCACAAGGCCAAAATAATGGCCGTTTAAGCTATAAATAGCGTTTGCCATACCCACAATATTATTCCATCGGCAAGCACCGTGAGTGCCATAAGTCCGGATTCTCATATCTGGGAAAGTGCGCAAGAATCTTCATGCCACAGCCAGACGTTTCAGCCGAATGTGGTTGGCCGGAATCTGCGCAAGGTCGTACTGGCCCTGCTGTGTAATCCAGCTTGCTGCGCTGCCGCCGAAGACTTGGGAGAGCCGGATGGCCATCTCCGGCGAGATGCCGCGTTTGCCGTTGACGAGTTCGGAAAGGGTGGTTCGCGTGACACCCCGGGGCTCGCGCAGCCTGCGTGATCGTGAGGCCGAGCGGCTCGATGCACTCGCCGAGCACAACACTGCCGGGATGTGGCGGATTCTTCATCGGCATGGGGAAACCTCTCTACAGCAGTTTTCCCGCCGCCAGATCCCGGATCAGCCCCCGGTCCGCGGCGAGAAAATCGTAGGTCGTCAGGTCTTCGAGCTTCACCCACCGCACCTGCTGGTAGATATGATTTTCGATCTCGCCCGTGAACTCGCGCACGGTGAAAAACTGCAAGTCGACCGCGCCGCCATGGCGGTAGTTGTGGCGGATGCGCGTCACGGGAGGGCCGATACTGGCGCTGATGCCCAGCTCCTCAGAAAGCTCGCGGGCCAGTGCCTGTTGCGGGCTCTCGCCCGCCTCAATCTTGCCGCCTGGAAACTCCCACAGCGAGGCCATGGGCTGATCGGGACGCCGCTGGCCGATAAGGACTTCGCCGGCGCGCACGATCAGCGCCGCGGCCACAAAGCGAAGCGCGGGACCCGCGTAACGAGGGGCGGCGTTGGACCGGCTTTCTTTCACGCCTCCAGTGTAAACGAAACAAAAGAGATGCTGCACCGGACTCGCCCCGTGAAAGTCGTCGCCGGGGAAACATTCCAGCTTTCGCGCTGCAATCGGGAGCTGGCGGGAACCGCCTATTCGCCCTCAACCGCTGCCGAAATGCCCTCGGCAGCCTGCGGCCGGAAGTATCCCCAGCCGCGCTTGGCTGCTGCTTCGAGCAGTGCCGGCGATGGGTTCACCGGGAACGGGCATCGCGCCAGTTCGAGCATGGCCAGGTCGTGCACGGAGTTGCCGAAGACCGCGTCGGGGCGGGGAAGTCCCACCCGCCGCAGCGCAACCGCCTTGGCTTCGTCCGTGGGCACGCCGACAATCTCGCTCGATATGATGCCGTTCACCACCCGGACCTCGGCGGCCAGTACGCGCTCCATGGGAATCCCAAAATCGCGGACCCCCTCGGCCACCACCCAGCGATTCGTGGAGCTCACAGCCCAAAGCTCGACCCCCGCCTTGCGAAGCGCGGCCACCAGCGCAACCATCTCTGCGAAAATATTGGGGCGCACAATCTCGTTGAAGTACTGGGCCGCTGCGGCCGAAAGCTCCTGGTCGCGCAGCCCGGCATAAATCTGCACCATCGCTCCGCAGATTTCCTCTTCGCTCACCTGGCCGGCGCGATAGGCGCGATAGCGCGTGTCAATCCAGTCGCTGGTGGAGCGGGAAACCAGGCCCTGCTCCAATGACCACACCATGAAGCCGTAGCCCGCGTCGCCACCCCACAACGTTCCATCGCAATCGAAAACGGCTGCTCGGGGCTTGCAATCGAAGACCAGCCGCTCAAATTCCTTCGCGGTCCACTTGTGAATTTCCGTCTGTGCCGTAGTCAAACTCTTCTCAATCCTGTCTGTAATGTTCATCCAATACTATTCTCTTCCAAAACGGCTTGGCTTTGCACATAATCCTCTGACGAAATGCCGATTGAACCATACTCGGCAGCGAGTTTGCGCTCCCGCGATCCCTGGCTCAAGTGCTTCACGTTCAACGTTTTCGATTCGCTATTACTGATGTTGATTCCTTGATGAACGTGGTACGGAAACTTTCTCCGCAGCGGCAGGCGATCTTGAACGCGCGGATAATCGAAAGTGTGGAAGGCACTCGCAATCTCGCGCTGTTGAAGGACTATCAAACCTATCTGCGCGTCGAAAAGGGCTTGCGGCCGCTTACCTGCGAAGCTTATCTGGGCGACCTGCGCACCTTTGCGGAGTTTATTGAAGGCCGGAATGGCGTGCTGTTGATGGCGTTGCAGGATGATGTTGCCGCGTTTCTTGGGCATCTGCGCGATCACGGAATCGATTCGCGCTCTTCGGCCCGCAAGCTGAGCTGTCTGCGCGGATTTTACAAGTGGTTGCTCCTGGACCGGCAGATTCATCACGATCCCACTGTCAACATCGAGTCGCCGAAGACCTGGAAGGTGCTCCCGAAATCGTTGGCCGAGCCTGAAGTATCTGAGATGCTGGAGCGGGCGGCCATGGCGGCTTCGCATCCGCAGGCCAAGGCCACGGCGCTGCGCGACCGCGCCATTCTCGAGCTCTTGTATGCCGGCGGGCTGCGCGTGTCGGAAGTCACCGCGCTCTCCACCAGCGACCTCGCGTTCGATGCCGGGCGCGTGCAGGTGCGCGGCAAAGGCGACAAGGAGCGGATTGTGCCGCTCGGCCGCTCCGCGCTGATGGCCTTGGAGCAGTACTTGCGCGAGGGAAGACCGCATCTTGAGCGCATCAGCACAGCGCGCAGGTCAGGCATTGCGCGTGCTGAAGGCGCGCGCTTGTTCTTGTCCCTGCGCGGAATGCCGCTGACCCGGCAGTGGGTGTGGCATCTGGTCAAAATGGCCAATAGCGCGGCCAGCCCGCATTGTTTGCGGCACAGTTGCGCCACCCACATGGTGGAACACGGTGCGGACCTGCGCAGCGTGCAGTTGATGCTGGGCCACGCCGACATTTCGACCACCCAGGTTTACACGCATCTGGCGCTGGGACGGCTGAAGGCCGTTCACCGGATGCATCATCCGCGCGCGGCGCGGCGTCAGGCTAACCCCGATTCGAGTGGCGCCGGAGATGGGGCCGGCAGCGAAGACCAGGCGCAGGATACGGTTGAGGAGCGGGCATGAGCGCATCGGCAGCGCCGGCAATCGCGTCTTCTCTTCAAGAACTTGTTGCCGGCTATCTTCGCGTGCTGGCCAACGAGCGTGGCGCATCTCCGCACACGCTGCGCGCTTATCAGCGCGAACTCGAGGGATTTGCTGCCTGGGCGAGCAAACAGGTCGGCGAACCGGACTCCGGGTTGAGCGTCGACCGCATCGAGCATACCCACATCCGCGCCTACCTGGGCACGCTCTACGAGCGCGGGCTCTCAAAAGCCTCTGCAGCTCGGGCGCTCGCTGCCATTCGAAGCTGGTTCAGGTGGCTGGCGCTGGGCGGGCACATCGAGCAGAACGCGGCGCGGCTGGTGGCAACGCCCAAGCTGCCCAGACATTTGCCCCGCGTGCCTTCCATCGAGCAGATGAATCGCGTGGTGGATTCGGTCCGCGACGATGCCGCCAGCTGGCCGGCGCGCGACCGGGCCATTCTCGAAATGCTGTATGGCTGCGGCATTCGCAATGCGGAGCTGACCGGGCTGAATCTCGAAGACATTCACTGGGCCAACGAGGCGGTGCTGGTGCGCGGCAAAGGGCAGAAACAGCGCTACGTTCCGCTGGGCGACGCGGCGGCGCAGGCCTTGCGCGCTTATATGGCGGAGCGAGCGGCGCGGCTGGCCGCTGCCGGCCGGGAAAACGCAGCCGGAACGCCGGCGCTTTTCGTCAATTTGCAACTGCGCGGATTGGGCAAAGCCGCCCAGGCGCGGCTGACGACGCGAAGCGTAGGACGTATCGTGAAGCGCATCGCCATTCTGCGCGGGCTCTCTTCCGACGTGCATCCGCACACGCTGCGCCACGCATTCGGCACTCATTTGCTGGAAGAGGGTGCGGATCTGCGCTCCATTCAGGAACTGCTCGGCCACGAGCGCCTCTCGACAACGCAGCGCTACACGCAGCTGACTACAGCTCAGTTGACGCAAGTCTACGACCGGACGCATCCGCGGGCAAAGTAAGTTATTCCGCGTAACCTTCCTCTCGCATCTCGATGAAGTACCTCACCCTCTATCGTTTGACCCTTCGCAAGCGAGCCGTCCAAACGGTGTCTTTGTGATAACATTGTTATTACATGGAGGGTGTATGTTGACGACGATCCGGCGTCTGGGGAACTCGCAGGGGATTCTGATTCCAAAGCCCCTGCTTCAGCAGATTGGACTGGTGGACGAAGCCGAAATGCGGGTCGAGGGCGATGCGCTGGTATTGCGCAGGCCCAAAAACGCGCCGCGCAGTGATTGGGCAGCTGCAAGCCGGAGCGTGGCGGAAGCTGGCGATGACGCTCTCGTGATGCCGGAGTTCGCCAATGCGTCGGATGCGGACCTGAAATGGTAAGCCCCAGACGGGTGAAGCGCGGCGAGGTTTGGCTGGTAAATCTAGATCCCACAATTGGCAGCGAAATACAGAAGACGCGGCCCTGCGTAGTGATTTCCCCTCCCGAGATGCACGATTACCTGCGCACGGCGATCATTGCGCCGATGACGACGGGGAGTCACCCGGCGCCGTTTCGCATTCCGGTCAGGCATGGCGGCAAGAATGGTCTCATCCTGCTTGATGAGATTCGCGCGATCGACAAGACCCGCCTGGTAAAACGCACCGGAGCAGTCACTCCGTCAATTCTGAGCGCAACACTCGCGGTTCTAGCCGAAATATTTGCTGAGTAGCCGATTGGCTACGAATCGCGCGCCGAGACGCTCGTCAGAAGCTGACCTTCCGCTCCGGGAACCACGTGATCTGGATATTTGTGGTGGAAACGCTCTGCTGCCCGGTCATATAAATCGGCGCCGTCCAGTGTTCCAGGCTGAAATTCCCGTCCACCTCGAAATCCCTGCCGATGCGCTTCACCACCTGGAAGTTGATGTCGTTCAGGGTCGTCCCGCCGGGAACCAGGCAGGGCGTAGACAGCGGGCAACCTTTGCCCTTGAAGGTCAGCGTCGTTGAGCCGGGAATGAAATCCTTGGTGGCCTTCTGGTTGCGCGCGCTCACCTGGAGCCATTCGCTGCCGCTCAGGTGCCAGGTAACCCAGGCCTGGCCGCCCTTATCCTCGCGCCCGATCCAGTCGCCGAACAGTTGGCCCTGGTTGGTGTAACCCTGTCTCTCGATCGTCTCCCAATACATGAAGCGGCCGTACTCCCTGGTCGCTACGGTCGAGGAGGAGGGGTCCGTCGACGCCGCTTCCACGCGTATATCGAGCTTGGGAATCCCGGGCACGTGAGAGAGATAGATCCCGGGCCGGTAAGCGGCGCGGCGGGGCGCGTCGATGGGCGAAACGTCGTCGTGCACCTCGGAATCGGCATAAAGGGTCAGCCATTTGCGGACGAATGGAAGCCGATAGGAGAAATCAAAGGCGCCGAAGCGCGCGCCGGGGTCGTTGGCGCCGAACTTGTTCACCGAGCCCACGCCGGCAGACAGGCTGAAGAAACTTCTCAGGAAATCCCTGATGTTGACGGGGGAGTGACCTTCGCCGCCCCAGATCACGGTGCGCTCGAAGCCGAACTCAAGGTCCTCGGTGGGCCGAAAGCTGATCTTTTCCAGATGAACCCAGGGATCGCCGGCGTTGGTCACGTTGGCCAGTTTCGGATTGGAGCCGCCGGGATTCAGTGGGTTGGGCATATAGGTGTGGCCGCGCAAGCCGCCAACCAGAAATTCGTAGCGGAACGGTCCCGTCAGGCGGGAAAGAAGAGGGATATTCAACGGCTCGATGCGGTTGATATGGAATGAATAGAAGTTTTGAGCGTTATTTGAGAAGGCCATCGCACCACCCAAACCGGGTCCCAGCCAGTCGTCCTGTTTGCCAAAGGAGAAAACATGGTTGAGAACCTGGGCGGACACGTAGGCCTCGAGG
>Ga0224555_1001279_pt1 | contig 35759 bp, 9 predicted proteins | sample 714S23034metaG_FD_180687 | JGI IMG/M metagenome (GOLD analysis project Ga0224555, IMG submission 180687) | Peat soil microbial communities from Stordalen Mire, Sweden - 717 S2 30-34 | ecosystem: Environmental > Terrestrial > Soil > Wetlands > Peat | place: Sweden: Norrbotten County, Stordalen... | reverse complement strand
CGGGCTGACCTTTTCCGACCGCATCACGATTCACTGGATCCTCGCCCTGAGCGTCATGCAGGGCATCATCAACGCTTTCGACATGCCCGGCCGCCAGGCATTCATGGTGCAGATGGTCGAAGAGCGAGGCGACCTGTCGAACGCCATCGCGATCAACTCGTCCATGGTCAACGTGGCGCGGCTGATCGGCCCGTCGCTGGCCGGTATGATCATCGCGGTGAGCGGCGAGGGCTGGTGCTTTCTGATCGACGGCATCAGCTACATGGCGGTGATCGCGTCCCTGATAGCCATGCGGATCCATGTTTCCGCGGTGCGCCGCGTTTTCGCCTCACCGCTCACAGAGCTCAAGGAGGGCTGGACTTATGTTTCCGGCTTTCTGCCCATCCGCACGATTCTGACGCTGTTTGCGCTGGTCAGCCTGATGGGCATGCCTTTTGTGGTGCTGATGCCCATTTTTGCGGTCAACGTGCTGCACGGCGGCCCGCACACGCTGGGCTTTCTGATGGGCGCGATGGGCGTGGGCGCGCTGATCTCGGCGCTCTCGCTGGCGGCTCGCAGAAACGTTCGCGGACTTATCCGCATGATCCCGATCGCCGCTGCAGTGTTCGGCCTGGGACTGATCGGCTTCGGGCTTTCGCGGGTCTTCTGGCTGTCCATGGTCACGGTGCTGATCGCGGGCATGGGCATGATGCAGGGCATGGCGTCGAGCAACACCATCATCCAGACGCTGGTGAGCGAGGACAAGCGCGGCCGGGTGATGAGCTACTACACCATGGCCTTCATGGGCATGGCGCCGTTTGGCAGCCTGCTGGCCGGGACCATGGCGCATCGAGTTGGCGCTCCGGGGACGGTGATTGTGAACGGCGCGTTTGTGTTGCTGGGCGCGGCCTGGTTTTTTACCCGGCTGCCGGCGTTGCGGCGGGCCGTCCGGCCGATTTACGAGGAGATGGGCATCCTTGCCGCGCCGGAAAAGATGACGCCGGGGGAAGAAATACCGTCCTGAGCGGAATCAGTGGTCAGTGGTCAGGGATGTGCCCGGCCCATTTTCTTTCCTCCCAACTCTCAGCCGGGTGTTTTTTCGCAAAACTCCTGCTTTCTGCGCGTTGGGGACTCAAGTTCTGCCCCAAGTTGCGCGTTTTGAAGACTCTGGAAGCTAAGATCCTGCAAATACGGATGTTATTCAGAACGTTGCGCGGCGCAGATACGGGCATAGCGGTCGACGCCGCCGGAGATGGATGCGGTGATGTTTTTCATGGGATCACAATCCGAGCGGGGCTGGATCCCGCGCTCGTCCTCTAATTGTGATTGTGCGCCAACGGGGGAATTAATCTGCAAAAGCGCGCGCACAAATCTTGAGGGGGCATTTTCCTGGTGCGGAGAGATGTGGGCGGGGAAAAAAGAAGAGCGGGAACCACCGGGCCGGCTGATTCCCGCTCTTGGCTAAAAGTCGAAGTCTATGGGCAAACGCCGGCGTTTCCGGCGTTGTAGATGGCCTGGACCTGCGCGGCCGTGAGTGCCGTGCTGTAGATCTGCGCCTCGTCGATCAGTCCATTGAAGGCGCGGTCTTCGTTCACTTCCTGGCCGATGGCGAACCAATCGCTGCTGGGGTAGGAGATGTTGCCATTCCACGCAGCTGAGAGGTTGGTGGACGCCTGCAAAACGCCGTTGTAGTAGATCTGCGCCGGATTATTTGCAGTTCGAGTTGCGGTAATCAGCACCCACTGATTGAGCGGCACCTGGGTATAGGTGTCGGTTTCGTGCCACGCGGAGCCGTCTCCTATCTGGAACTGGATATGGCCCACAGGAATATTGGCCCAGCCATTGTTGTTGGTAGTCCCGTCGTAGAAGATAGTCGCGCCGCCGTAATTGCCGTCGCTTTGGCTTCCGAGAATGAAGCCGTAGGCGCCGCCGCCGTTATTGGCCGGGTAGCTGGTGACGTAGATCCAGGCCGAGAGCGTGATTGCGTTCGTGATCTGGAGGTTGGCGGGCACCGGCTGGCCGATGAGCACGAACTCGTTGCTGGTGCTGACGGCATTGCCAGTGAGGTTGAAGGCATCTTTCACTTCGCCCAGTCCGTAAGTGGCGCCGTATTTGAGTGTCCCGTTATATGCGTTGGGACCGGAGTCGTTGGGCGTGTCGTTGCCGGTCCACCAGCCCTGAAGGCCGGTGGGCGCAGCGACGCAGGACGAGACTGGAGTGATGGTGGCCGAGCAGGAGGCGTTGGTGCCTCCGTAGTTGCCATTGCAAGTCCAGCCGTAGGTGCCGTTGTTGGTCTGCCCGGAGACTGTTCCGGTGGAGCAGAGGTTGGTGGTGGGCGGAGAGGAGAAGGTTCCGGTGTTTGCCGTGCCGCACACTCCGTTCACGGCCGCGGTCGTTCCGGTAGTGAAGGTGGTAAGTATCCCGGTGTTTTCGTACGCGCCATTTCCAGCAATGTCTGTCATCCACCACGGGTTCGCGTAGTAGTAGATGTCGTAGATCGTGGTGTCGAGCAGCGGGGTGATCGGGGTTAGGGTGATCGTGGTTCCAACCGACGGAGTGGCGCTGGACGAGATGCCGATCGTGGCTGGAACGTAGGTCTGCGTGTTGTGAGTGCGCAGGTAAACCTCGTTGGTGTTGATAAGGACCGGGTCCAGGGCCTCGCTGAAAGTGACTGTGACCGACGCAGGCACGCCCGTGAGAACCGTGGAACTGGGCAGGCTGCTCACAGGATTGGTGGCTGTGACACCGGCGTTGGTGAAGTCGTAACCCGTCCCGGTAGTGAAGGAGCTGGTGGTGGAGGCGGTCGGAATGCCGTTGAGGTCAGTAACGCCGGCCACGTTGTAGGTGTAGATCATGTTGGGCAGGAGCGCGTACGGCAGCGCGACCGCGACGATGTAGTTTCCGTCATTCGCATAGGCGCCGATGGGCACCGAGACCGGCGTGTTGAGAGGCTCGGCAACCGGAACGTAACTGAGGGTGATGTTGCCCAGCGACTCGGTCGCGACCGGCTCGTTGAAGAGCAGGTTGAGGCTGGTGGAGTTGTACGGGCCCTGGTTGGTATCGATCGGCACGTTTGTCATGCCGCTGGGCGGGTTGGCATAGAGCAGCACGGGACCGGCGGAAACGGTATTGCTGCCGGTGTAGAAGTAGGCGTTGGTGTTGCTCATCGCGTTGCCGGTAAGATCGAGGGCGTTGTAGCACGCGTAGTAGTATTGCGTGTTCTGGAACAGCGGAGCGTTTGGCGTTATGGTTGCCGTCATCATGTCAGCGGAGACGGTGATGGTGGATGGAACGATCGCGTTGGCCAGGTAGCTCCAGACGAAGGTGTTTCCGGAGTTGATGCTGCTCGGATCCATGGGCTCGGAGTAGTGGCAGTTGAAGGATGCGTTGGTGGCCACACCGCTTTGTCCGTTATTGAAGTCGAGCGCGGCGGTGGGAGTGGTGTAGTCGGGCGCTGAGCCAACCTGGAACGAAATCGACGGCTCATTGAATTCGTTGCCGGCGTAGTCGAGGAGGTTGGAAACCGCGACGGTTACGGTGCTCCCGGTGGGCAGCGGGTTGGTGGGATAGAAGTTGGCCCCTACCATGTCGTCTCCGCTGTAGTTGTAAGTGAACGAACCTTGAACCGGATTGCTGCCGATTTTGACCTGAACGTTGGTGGAGTTCACCGTGGTGCGGTCGGCGGGCTCTGAGAAATTCAGGCGGATGTAGGCGTTGGTGCCCACATTCTGGGAGTTGTTGGGCGGACCGATGTTGACGGTGCCGCCGGTCGTGTTGGGACCCGCAGTGGTGAAGAAGTATGTGTCCCAGCAATTGCTGGCAGCTGCAACGCCGTTGGTTCCCATGACACTGTTGTTATTGCAGAAGCCATAGTAGCTGTAGGACGGAATCCACCCACCAGCCGGCGGAGAAATGCGCACAACTGTCGGCGAAATCAGCGAGACGGTATATGCGATTGCCGTTCCGGCATTCTGGAAGAAGTTGCCGGTGGTCACCGTTGCGGCGTTGAGCGGCTGGCTGAACTGGAGATCGATCTCGCCGTTGGTAGGCATGAGCGACGAGCCCTGGTCCGGGCTGACCGTGACAAGTGTGGGCTGCGCGGTGGCTGGGTTGACGGGGGTGGGAACGGTGTAGAAGTAGCCGCTCGTACCGGTGAAGTAGTTCCCATAGATGTCCTCCACATTACCCGAGAAGAACCACTGGACTGTGGCGCTGTTGGGGAACGCGACGGTGGGGGTGTACTGGACCTGATAGCCGCTGGCGTCAGCCTGCACGTTGCCGGCGTAGACCTGGCCGTTGACAGTGACGGTCACGTTGCCGGTCAGCGTCGCGGGGTTGACCTGGTGGCTCAGATAGAGCGTGAGCAGCGAGTTGACAGGCACCGAACTGCTGGTGCTGGTGCCCGGGGACATGCCGATGACCGTGGGGATCACTGTAGTCGGATCGGCGACGGTGGAGAAGGTGCTGGTGAAGGGGCTTGCCAGGGTGTTGCCCCACTGGTCGCTGATGCCGCCCGCGGGGAAGTAGATGGTGTAGGTGGTGCCGTTGTAGAGGGCGCCTTCGTTGAAGGTGAAGGTACGGTTATCGGACGACAGGGTGTAACTGCCATAATTTTGCAGAGTCTGGGCGGCATACAGCTGCGAGTTGTAGCCGTTGCCGCTGTTCTGAGCGATGGAGTTGCTGAAGGTGACCGAGACAGGCTGGTCGCGGCCTACGTTGGTTGCGCCGCTGGCCGGGCTGACGGACAGCACCGTGAACGGGTTGTCGCTGCCAGTGCCGGGATTGGCGGAACTGACGGTGAAGGACTCGAATTCGCTGTAATAGCAACCGCCGTTCTGGAATACGTCGCCGAGAACGTCGGTAGGTCCGCCACACTCGCCCACGGTGACGTTGGTTCCCGGCGGGTAGGCGCTGGATGGCGTGAAGACGACGGTATTGCCTGTAACCGCATAGGTTCCGGCAATGGGATCGTTGCTGTTCCAGCCGTTCATGACCTTCAGCGTGGCGCTGTTCACCGTGTTCGGGTCGAGTACCTGGCTGAACACGATGGTGATTGTGGAAGTGTTGGAGTTGCCGGTCGTACCGTAGCCGGGGCTGACGCTGACTACCGTCAGTCCGCTGGTGCTGGCGGCGGTGCCGGCGGTGAACGTGGTGGAGGAAGTCGCGACGGTGTTGCCGTTGGAGTCAGTGAAGCCGCTGACCTTGACGGTGTAGGTAACGCCCGCCGTGAGGTTGGCGGTGGGCACGAAGGTGAGAGTGGTGCTGTTGGTGTAGCTCACGGTTCCAGCCACAGGAGTCGAGCCATTCAGAAGCTGAATCGAGTTCTGGGTCCAGGAGGTGGGATCCATGGGCACACTGAGAGTTGCCTTCACCTGGGCGTTCAACGGAATGCCGGTGGCGTTATTGAGCGGGTTTACGGTGACGGTGGGTGCGGTCGTGTCGGCGCCACCGTTGGTATAGAAGTAGTAATAGGGTAGGTTGACGAAGTTGCCGTTCTGGTCCTGCGGACCGCTGTCCCATCCGCCGGAGAACTCGTACTCGGTGTTGGGCAGCAGCGGAATCTGCGGCGTCAAGGTGACTTCCAGCCCACTGGCCGACAACGTGACCGTGGTCGGAATGAACTGACCGGAGTCAACGAGGTAGATGCGGAAGGAACCGGTACTCACATAGATCGGATTCAACGGCTTGTTGAAGACGAACTTGGGAATGACGTTGGTTCCGACCGATGCGTAGTTCACCGGATCGGAAAGGGTGACTGCCGGCGCAGTGATGTCATAGGTTGTGCCGGTGGTAAAGCTGTTGGTAACCGTGGCGACCGTGTTGCCGGACGGATCCTTGACGCCAATGATGTTCATTGTGTAAGTGGTCTCGGGTGTGAGCGGCACAGCCGGAGTAAGTTGCACGATCGTGTCGCCCGCGAACGCAGAGACCGTAGTGGTGACGGGCGAGCCTCCGTTGGTGAGCGTGACTCCTGAGATGGTGTTGGGATCGATGGGCGCGCTGAACTGGGCTTCAATGATCGCGTTGGTGCCGAGGCCGGTCTTTCCACCGATCGGATTGAAGGCGATCACGGTGGGAGCGGCGGTTTCGGCGGTGGCATCGGCGTAGATGGTGTAGTAAACGGCGGTCATCGCGTTCCCGGCGAGGTCAGTGCCGCCGTAGACATAGAAGACGTACGTACGCCCGGCTGCCAGCGGGCTGTTGGGCACGAGGTATGCAACCGTTTGGCTGGCGTTCCAGGTAAGGGTGACGGGGATGCAGCCGATTCCGTCGCCGGACAGCTGATCCTGGAGGTAGAAGTTGCCGCAGCCAGCCGGTCCGCCCGCGGTGAAGCTGGTGACGTCCATCGACTCGCTGAACTGGACGGTCATCATGCCGTTGGTGGGGATGCTGCCGTAATTGGGAATGCTGGTGAATACAACCGTTGGGGTGATGAAGTCAGGGCCCGGACCGGTCTGGAAGGACGAATTGTAAGTGACGGAATGACCTTCCCAGTCGGTGACGCCGTTGATATTGATGGTCAGGGTGGTGCTCGGCGGCAACGGGGCATTGGGCACGAATTCAATGCGCGTATCGCTGGAGCTGAACCAGTAGGTGCCCGCCAGCGGCGTTCCGCCGTTGAGTACCTGGAAGGTACTGCTGTTGAGGCTCACCGGATCGATGGACTTGCTGAAGACCACGCCCGGGGAGACGTTGACGCCGACGTTGGTGGCGCCGCTATACGGCACCGCGCTGACGACGGTGGGAGTCGTGGTATCGGCAGCGGTGCCGGTATACACGTACCAATTGGGAGAGTTAGACGGCACACTGGTGGTGCTCTGCAAACCGTTTGTGAAGTAGAGGTAGATGTAATGGTTGGGCGTCAGATTGGCGTTGGGCACCACCAACACCTCGTTGGGCTGAGGTTGCGTGATGGTGATAGCCGGATAGGTGCCGTTGGTTCCGTCATACAGATAGATGTTGGCGTTGATGACGGTGCTCGGATTCAACGGCGTGTTGAACTGGGTGTCGAAATGAACGTTGAGCGGAGCGGGATTATCTCCGTTCGATGGAGACGTGGCCTGGATGGTGGGCGCCAGCGTGCTGGTGCTGGCGGCGACATAGAAGTAGCCGGAGTCAGCGTTGACGGGCGTGTTGTAGGTGGTTTCGGAGAGGGTGCTCAGAGTCCACCACTGAATGAGCGCGCCAGGCGTGAACGGAGCGCTGGGCGTGAACTCGAGGGTGTAGCCGTTATCCAGCACCTGAATGGTGCCTGGATCGAGCACGTTATTCTGCGCCACCTCGAGGCCGTTGTTGGCGGTGGAGGCGTTGATGGGCAGGTTGGAATAGAGCACGAGCGGGAGATTGGGATTCACGCCGCTGGCGCCGTTGCCGGGCCGCACGGAGATGATGGAGCCGTTGGTGTTGGAGTCGTATGGGCTGGTGGTGAAGGAAGTGGTTAAGGGGGTGAGCGCGTTGCCCTGCCAATCCTGGATGCCGGAGGAGAGAATCGCCGTCATGGGATCGCTGGACGGGAGCGGATAGCAGTTGAACGACACGCTGGCGTCGTCCTGGGAGTGCGTGTAGCCGGTGCACCACGGGGACTGGCCGTCGCCTGAGAAGAGCGCCCAGTCGCTGGTATTGAGGGTGCCCAGGTTGATAGAGCGGTTGAAGGTAGCAGTTACGGGCGAGCGCAGGCCCACGTTGGTGGCGCCGGAGGCGGGCGAGAAGGCCGCGACCTGAAGCGCATCGGGCGCAGCCGTAGCGGTGGTGCCGGTCTGGAAGGTGAGCAGTTGCGTGTAGCAGTTGCCGGCCGAGTCTCCGGCCAGATCGAGCGGACCGCCGCAGGCGCCGACATAGATTTGCGTGCTGGTCGGGAACGGAGTGGCCGGGGTAAAGACAACTTGGTTCCCTGTGACCACGTAATTGCCGGTGACTTCCTGGTTGCTGTTCCAGCCGATCATGACCGGCAGCGTGGTGGTGTTGACGGTTGCCGGATCGACGGTGTTGTTGAAGTTCATCGTGATAGTGGTGCTGGTGGCAACCGCCGTGGCGTTGTTGGAGGGCGTTGAACTGCTGATCGAGAGACCGCCGGTGACGCTCGAACCGCAGGTCTCAATCTCAGCCTGCAACCGGAAGGCCTCGTAGTTGTTGTCGGTGCCGCCCCATGCGAGCGACAGGGTGTTGCTGCCCACAACCAGGTAGCTGGAAATGGGGATGTTAATCGGACTCAGGGGGTTGCTGGTGGTGCTGATGTTGCCGGTAATGGCGGTGCCGTTGATGCCCAGCTCGCCGTTGTCGTCGATGCCCACGGCTCCCACCAGGCACAGGTTCGAAGGCACCGGGTTGGGTATGGTGAATTTAGTCGAATAGACACCGAACGTGTTGCTGGGATCACTTGCCGGGTACATGTTGATCCAGTCGGATTGTGGTCCGTCGGCCGGCCAACCGGTCCACCATCCGCCAACTCCGGGACCCACGACGTAGAGCGGCTGAGGCGATTCGCATACCGCGCCGTTTAGCACGCAAGGCGGCGTCGACGTGGTAGTGGCTGCGAAGAGGCCCAGCGCTTCATCGGATGTGGGACCGCCCGCCGGCCCGGTGGGCACAACTGTCCAGTGAGCGTCCGCGGTGCCAGGGGTGGTAATCAACTGGCCGCCGGCGTTATAGCCGGTAGAGAGGTTGATCTCCACAGCGGTAGTCGCGGAGGTGAAGGTACTGCTGAAAGGTGTTCCGACGTTTCCAGCGAGGTCCTGGAAGCCGCTCACCTGGACGGTGTAGGTTTTTCCGCCCACGAGTTGCACGGCGGGAACGAAGGTTAAGGTCACGGAGTCGCTGGCCAGTGAAGGCGTGCCGGCGATCGGCGAGCCGCCCGAAGGCGTAACTGTGATGACATTGAGGATGTTGGGGTTAATGGGCGCGCTGAATTTGAGCAGGATCTGAGAGTTCAGCGGCACCGAGGTTTCGGTATCGGACGGCGAGATGAAGGTCACCGTGGGCGGAGTGGTTTCACTCGCGGTTCCGGTGTTGAAGTATGCGTTCATGCCATACATGTAGTTGCCGTCGGCATCGTAATCGCCGCCTGCCTGGTAGAGGCGATAGTAGGTTTCGGGCAGCAACGGCACGGTCGGCGAGAAGGTGGCGCTGAGGCCGTTCGCAGCTACGGTGACGGTTCCGCCGATGTACTTGCCGCTGTCGTTGTTGTAGAGCAGCAGCGTGCCGGTGTTGATGTCGATCGGGTTGATGACCTTGGAGAAGACAACCTGGGGTTGAGTGTTGGTGCCTACGTTGGTCTGACCGTTCCAATAGCTGCCGGAGTAGTTGTACGCCGTGTCAGGGCCGGCGCCGGTGTTGAAGGTGAACGATCCGGGGGTAAGCGCATTGCCGGCCGTATCGGTCATGGCCGAGGTCCAGGCCACCGTGTAGGTGGCGCCGGCGGCGAGCGGCGCAGTGGGGGTGAAGGTGAGGAGGGTGCCAGGTCCCCAGCAGCAATTGGGCGACGAGTTCCAGCCATATGTGCCTGCAACCGGATTGCCTCCAGTGCTCAGGGTCATTCCGGTCTGGGTGTTCTGGTTCATGTCGCCGCTGAAGTAGAGCTGGGCAGACACGTTGGTGCCCACCGTGCTGTTGGCAGGCGGGTTGGCTGCAATCACCGTGGGCGAGGCAGTGGCGGACGCGGCGGTGGTGTAGAGAGATACGTCGTAATTGCCGAACCCAATGCCCGTTGCGCTCTGGATGCCGCTCTGCAGTTCGAGATAGTACTGCGAGTTGACAGCCAGCAGGGAGGCAGGCGTGAAGGTCATGACGCGGCCCGTTGCATCGACCGTAACCGTACCGGTTACAGGGATGTATCCCTGACCGGGATTGCTGATGAGGTAGAGCAAGACGGTGCTGGTGGTGAGGGTGGTGCGTTTCATGGGCTCGCTGAAGACCGCAACGATATCGCTGTTGAGCGGCATGCCGCCGGCATTGGCGCCGGGGCTGAGCGAGACGAGAGTGGGCGATGGAGGCACGGTGGGCTGGATGGTGAAGCCACCAGGCACGTTCTCCACCTCAGCGCCGGTGGTGGTAACCACGGTGACCGGTCCGAGCGGAGCGCCGGCGCCGATGGTGATGTTGACTGTCAACTGGGTTGGGTTGTTCACGGTAACGGTATTCACGGTGATGTTCGCGCCGAAATTAGCCGTGGTGGTGCCCTGCACCCAACTGGTGTACTGGCCGTAGATGGTGATGTTTTCGGTTTGGCCGTCGATACCGATGTTGGGATTGATCTGAGTGATCACCGGCGTTCCAGGCGTGACGCTGAACCCGTTATTGAGGTTCAGTGTCTGGCCATCGGTGGTTACAGAGACGGTGCGGTTGCCCACCGAGGCGTTGGACGCAACGGTGATGTTGGCAGTCAACTGACCGGTGTTGTTGACGATGACAGCGTTCACCGAGATTCCGCCGCCAAAGCTGACCGACGAGAAACCTTGCTGGAAGGTGGTGAACACGCCATCCACAATCACATTCAGGGTTGTGCCTGCCTGACCCATGGCGGGCGAAGCAGAAGTCAGCGCCGGAACCCCGGCAAGGACGGTGAATCCGCCCGTGATGCCGGCCACTTCGCCGCCGGTGGTGACGGTGACGTTACGCGAGCCCAACGTTGCAGTGGGGCTGATGGTGATGTTGGCCACGGCGGAGGTCGAGTTCGACACGGTGGTCGTGTTGACGGTGATGCCGGAGCCGAAGTTGGCCACGCTGGTTCCATTCACAAAGTTCGTGAACAGGCCGGTGAGGGTGACGTTGATTGTGATTCCCTGCGTTCCGGTGGGCGGATTGACGACGGAGATCAGCGGCGAGCCGGTGGAAACCGTGAAGCCGCCGAGGATGGTGGCCACTTCTCCGCCGGTGGTGAGAGTGACGTTGTACGTGCCCAGCGGGGTGGAATTCGGAATGGACACGGTGACGTCGGCGATGAGGTTGCTTACGATGCTGATGCCGGTGACCGACATTCCTCCGCCGAACGAAGCCGTAGTGAAGGTGGAGAAGTGGGTCTGGCTGCCGGTGACCTGCACGGTGACAGAGCGGCCCTGGCCGCCGGCTGCCGGGTTGAGGCCGGCGATTTCCGCAGGTCCGGTGACCACCTGGAAGAGAGAGGGGCTGGCGACGGCCGGCGGGGTGGTCCCGGGGGTGTTGACTGTGACTGTGCGATAGCCGAGCGTGGCCGTCGGCGCAACCGTAACGTTGGCGGTGAGCGAAGTGGGGCTGTTGTAGGTGACGGAGTTGACCGCAACGTTATTGCTGACCGTGACGGTGCTGGCCGCGGAGAAGGCGGTATCGATGCCGGTGATGGTCAGGTTCGACGTTGCGCCCTGCATCAGGTTGGTCGGATTGATGTAGGCCAGCTCTGCCTGTGTCTGGGTGATGTAAAAGGCAGCCGATTCAGTGGCAACTTCGCCGCCCGTTGTGGTGGTCACGTTCACCGGTCCCGGGTTCACGGTGATGTCGACGGTGATGCTGGCGGTAATGGACGTGGGCGAGTTGACGACGTAGCTGTTGATCAGGACGCCTGGGAACGTAAGCGTCGTGACACCCTGCAGCCAGTGGGTGTTAATGCCGTTGATGGCGACCGAGGAAAGCTCTACGCCCTGACCGCCGGTATTCGGCGTAACGCTGTTGATGACCGCGGGGCCGGGACCAACGTAGACGGCATTCGCGATGCTGAGCACCTGAGTGCCGGTGGTGACAGTGAGGTTGCGATAGCCGACTTCGGTGGTGGGCAGGACGTAGCCATCCACGGTCATCGACGTGGGTCCGGTGACGTTGACGTTGGTCAGGATGATGCCGTCGCCATAGCTGACCACCGGCGGAGTCGCCGACGACCAGGTAGTGGACTGGCTGAGGATGGTGAAGACGGCGCTGCCCTGCTGCTCGATGGAACCGGGTCCGGAAGAGAGCAGAAGCGGCGTGCCGGCAGTAACCACAAACGCCTGCGAGAGATTGGCGACTTCGCCGCCGGTGCGGGCGCTTGCGCTGGTGGTACCCTCAGTCGCCAGCGGTGGAATGGCGAGAGTGAGCGTGGCATCGGTGTTGTTGTTGACGATCGCGCTGGTCACCACGATGCCGTCGCCGAAGCTGAACACGGTCGAGCCGTCCCAGTGCGTGTTCGAGCCTTGCACGTCGACGGTAATGGTGGTGCCTTGCGCAGAGGTGTTGGGCGCAACGGCCGAGATCAGAGCCAGGCTCGGAGTGACGGAGAAGCCTGCGCCGCCGACTACCTGGGCGATCGCGGGCGCGTCGGGCGTATTCGCGATGACGCTGTAGCCGCCGGTCGGGGTCTCCAGGCCGATGCTGACGCTCTGCGTGGCGATGGCGGGACCGAGAATGGTCGGCGGACCGTTGACGGTGATGCCGGAACCGGGCCCTCCAAAGCTGAACGTAGTGGTGTTATCGAAGGCCGTGAACTGGCCGAGGATGTTGACGGTGATGTTCTGCGCGCCCTGCATGCCTGAGCCGGGATCGACAATGCTCAGCACTGGTTGCGCGATGACGACCGTAAAGCTCGCGTTGTCTACCTCGGTGCCGTAGGCTGCGGTGCCGTTGGTGGTGAAGGTGAGCCCGCTGGTTGAAGCGCTGGCGCCCGGGGCGATGGTGATGTTGGTGGTGGCAGTGGTAGCGCTGGTGATCTGGAAGCTGTTCACCGTGATGCTGGCATTCCAGCCGGTCAGTGTCGTCCCGGCGGTGGGACTGGGATTCCACTCGGTGTTCGCGCCGACAAAGTTGACCGTCAGCGTCTGGCCGGGGATGCCGGAGGACGGAGATTCGTACCAGACATACGGAGTGGGCGGCGGCGGCGGAGCCACGACCTGGAAGTTGCCGGTGAGTCCCTGGGTGCCGGTTTGCACCACGACGGTGCGATAGCCGTATTGGGCGCAGCCGGCGGGAACGTTGAGGCTGGTGCAGGTTGGGCCGATGGCGATATCGGCGGCGATGTGAGACTCATCGTTGACAGAAGAGCTTAAGAGCGTGATGCCGGGACCAAAGCTGACGGTGGAACCCGCGCCCCATCTGGTGTAGGCGTTGCCGACAACTGTGACCTGGAGTTCGGTGGTTCCGGGCTGGGCGTTATTGGGAGTGAGGTAACTGATTGCGGGCACACCTCCGGTTACGACAAATGCGCCGCTGTCGGTGAGAGACTCGCCCGCAGTGACCATGTAAATGGAGCGCGGCCCGGCGGTGGCGCCCGTCGCGATGGAGATGTCCACCGTGGCGCTGGTGGCGCTGTTGATGATCACGTCATTGACGGTGATATCGGAGCCGCCGCCGGCGATGTAGAACTGGGTGAAGTTCTGCTGCCAGTGGGTCGCCGAGCCGGTGATGTTGAAGACGATCTCCTGGCCCTCGTTGCCGGTGTTGGGCGAGACATTGGTAATAATCGCCGGGCCGGGAATGATGGTGAAGACGTAGTTGTTGACGATTTCCTTGCCGGTTCCGGTATTGACGCCCGGCGTGCAGCCGGCATAGGTCACATCGGCAAAGTTAGTCCCGACCGGCGGCTGGTCGCTGCAAGGCACACCGGGGCTGGTGACTGTGACGTTGCGGCCGCCCACATACGACAGCGGATCGATGTTGATAACGGCGTCGATCTCGGTCGCACTGACCCAGGTCGGGGTACCAACAACGACGATGCCGGCGCCGAACGTGGCCGTGCTGTTCGAATTGAAGTGCGAGTACTGGCCGATGAGACGGACGGAGAGATTCTGGACGCCCTGCTCGGCCTGATCGGGAATAGCCTCGTTGAGAGTGGCTACGCCCGGGCTAACCGTGTACGCATCGACCTGGTTTTCGACCTGACCGTAGGTTGTGACCGTCACGTTCTTGAAGCCGGTGGCGGACGAGGTGGAGACGGCGATAGGCACCGTGAGAGTGGTGCCGTTGACCACATTTGCCACGCCCACCGCGATGTTCCCATCGTTAAAGCTGACCGTGGTCTGGCCGTTGAGGAAGTTGGTCTGCGAGCCGACGATGGTGACCGTCTGGGTAGATCCCTGTACACCTTCGTTCGGCGTAACGCTGGTGATTTCCTGGGCGCCGATGGCGACGCAGAAGTTCTCGTTGATCGACGAGGTGGAAACCTGTTCGCTGGCTGAGGTAATGGTCAGCACGTGGCCGCATGGAGAGCTGGTATCGACGACGGCCCACGGGCTGACGGTGATATTCAGGGTCAGGGTCTCGGAATCGTTGACCGTGACGGAGTTCACCATGATGCCCTGGTTGAAGGCTGCGTTGGGAGTTTGACCCGGTATCCCGGACCAGTTGGTGAAGCGTCCCAGGACCACCAGGTTGAGGGTTGCGCCCTGCTGCGCGCCGCCCGGCGAGATGGCCAGCAAGGTGGGCGAGCCTTCTTCGATGTCGATGGCCTGCTGCAGGCTGGCAGATTCACCGGCGGTGAATGCCGTGGCCGTGGCAAATCCGACCGGGGCGCTGGAGAGCACGGTGATCTGCGTGGATGCGGTGGTCGGACTGTTGATGGTGAGCGAGTCGATGACTACGCCGGGGCCGAAGCTGAGCGTGGTTTCCCCTTGCAGCCAGTGCGTGCCCACGCCGGTCACATTCAGCGTGATGGTTTGCAGTTGCGCGATCACCGGGACGCTGGTGGGCGTTCCACCCGGCGTGCAGTTGAAGCCGGCAATGTAGTTTACATCGGCCGTCGGGCAGGTGAAGTTGGGCTCGACGCTGGAGATGTAAGCCGCGCTCGGGGTGACGCTGAAGCCCGTGCCGCTGTCATATTCCGTGCCGGTGATCATGATGACGCTGTTGCCGCCGACCGGGGCGGTGGGAGACACACTGATGGTAGCGGTGGCCGTGGTCGGGCCGGTGATCTCGAGGTTGGCAACGGTGACGCCGGCGCCCAGGATGAGTTCGGACACGCCCTGCTGCCAGTTGGTCAGCGAACCGGTAATGGTGACCGGATTGTCGGTCGAGCCCTGAGCTGCGCTGTCAGGACTGACGCTGAGGATGGTGGGCGTGGCGGGCGCGTCAACCGAGAAACCGCCCAGTAACTGCTCGGCGCCGGAGTTGACGTAGACGGTGTTCCATCCGGGCGGAGTAGGCGTGAGAACGCCTGCGGGCGGCGTGTAGCTGGTGGAAATGTTGGCGATCAGGTTGGTGGGGCTGCTGACGGTAACAGAGTTCACCGTGATCTGCGGGCCGCCGAAGATGACGGCGGTCTTATTGGGACCATTGGCTGTAAAGTGCGTGTTCAGGCCGACGATTTCGACGTTCAGCGTGTCGCTTTGCGGTGCGTGATACGGGGCGATGCTGATGAGGCCGACGGGCGTGCTGGTGACGTTGAAGTAGGTGGTGACAATTTCCCCGCCGGTGGTGAACGTGACCAGGCGCGGGCCGGTAGCGGCGCCGGCTTCGATATTGATGGTGCCGATGGCGCCTACCAGGTTGTTCACGGTGAAGCCGGTGAGCGTTACGCCCTCTCCGGCGATGACCGGCAGCGTGGCCGTCTGCGAGAAGTGCGTGAACTGGCCGGTGAAGCTGACGGGGAAGCTGTTGAAGCCGGCCGCGGGCACCAGGCCGTTGGCAGGGCTCATGGTGAGCGAAGGCGTGTTGGCGTAGACGTTGATGGAGGCGCTGACAATCTGTCCGCCGGTGGCCATATAGAAGCCATAGGTTCCCGGAGGCGTAGTGGTGGGCACGGAGATGGCAAGCTGCGCGCTGGTGGCGGAGTTGATGATGGTTTCATTGACCAGCGGAACCGGTACTCCACCCGGATAGAACGTAGATTGCGTGGTTCCCTGCACCCAACTGGTGTTCACGCCGGTCACGGTGAGCGTGACCTGGCCGCCCTGCGGCACGCTGTTCGGGGTGACGTTCGAAATGAGGGAAGCGGACGGGGTAATCGTGAACCCGAAGGGGAAGATGGTTGCAGAACCTGCGCCACCGCAGGTCAGATTGGCGGTAATGCCGCCGGTGGGGGCGTCCTGCGTGACGGTGATCGGCACCGTGACTTGATGTGCGCCGTTTACGGTGACGGTGGGGCTGGAGATCTGGCCCGTAAAGGTGGCCGTAATCACGCCGCCTGGGCAGGCGTTGAACGCGGTATAGGCGTTGCCGGTAATGACCACGCTGGTTGACTGGCCTTGCTGTGCGGAGCTGGGCGCGACGGAGAGCAGCGCAGGCGTGGCTCCGGTAATGGTGAAGGCATTGGCCAGGGTTGCGATTTCGCCGCCGGTTGAGACTGTGGCGTTATCAATGCCGAGCGCCGCCAGTTGCGGCACAGTGATCTGCACGGTGGCCGTCGTGGGGCTGGTGACGATGACATCGCCGACCGTCACATTGCCGATTGAAACGGTGGTCGCATTCTGCAGGAAATGAGTTCCGGTTGCCGTTAAGGAAAGAGGTCCGGCGAATCCCTGGGGCTCGGAATTGGGACTGAGGCTGACGAACGTGGCGCTGTTGGGCCCGATCTGGAAGATGGGATTGTTTTGTGGCGTAAGCACCGACGTGGCAAACTCGCCGCCCGTGACCATGGTGATGGTGCGATAGCCGATGGGCGTGGTGTTGCTGATGGTGATGGTGGCGGTCGCGGTGGTGAGGCCGTTAATGATCAGCTGGTCCACCGTGATGCCGTCGCCGAAGTTGGCGAACGTGGTGCCCTGCACGAAGTTGGTGCCCGCAGCGGTCAGATTCACGGTCAACGTCTGGCCCTGAGAACCGAAGGCCGGCGACACGGCGGTGATGGTGTGTTCGAGAGAAGGATCGGCGATGATGAAGGCCGAGAGGAGCTGAGCGGTCTCAGTGCCTCCGGCGGTGAGCGGCGTCGTGACCTTGATATTGCGCGCGCCATACACCACGCCGCCGCCGCCGGCCAGGGTCAGGGTGGCGTTGATCTGGTTCGGGGAAATCTCGGTGAAGCTGGAAACGGTGATGTCGGCTGCGTAGGTGGCGCTGTTGGTATCGACAAACGTGATGACGGACGCGGGGCTGAAATTGGTCCACCCGTTGCCGGTAATGACCACGTTGACGTTGGTGCCGGCAGCGCCTGCTCCCGGCGAGACCACTGCGACGGCAGCGGCGGGGTTGGTAGCGGTTGCCGCGCCGGTCAAGGATTCGGTAAGGGCGGAGCCGCCGGGCGCTGAATCGGTTATGACGATGGAGCCGGATTGCGATGGGGGAGTGACGGTAGTGGGCGCGAAATGAACGAAGACCGTGCACGACGTTTGGGCCGCAATCACGCCGGTTACGCAGTTGGAGCTGGCCGAGAAACTGCCCGAGGGAGTCAGCGTAAAGGTCTCGGATTCAGACTCGTGGTTGGTGAGCGTGAAGCTCTTGGCGGGGCTGATGGTGTTGACCAATTGCGAGCTGAACGCGAGTCCTGTGGGAGAAATCGTGAGCGGGCTGGATCCCGTGCCTTGGAGATTGAGGACCTGGGGGCTGGTATAGGCGCTGTCAACGAATTGAATCTGGCCGGAGCGCTTGCCACCGATGGTGGGTGCGAAGCTCACCGTCACATTGCAGGCTGCGCCGGCAGCCAGAGTATACGGAGGCGTAGCGCCGCAGGTCGTCGAGGTCTGCTCGAAGTCGCCGCTGATCTGGAAGCTGATATTGGTCAGCGCGGTGCCGCCCTCGTTGGTCATGGTGATCGTCCTGTAGGCACTGACGGAGCCAACGGGAGCGGCGTAGGTCGTGAGCCCACCTGGCGCTGAAAGAAGAACCGGCGCGTTACCCGAACCTTCCAACTCCACGGTCTGCGGGCTGCCGAGAGCATCGTCGGCGACGGTTAACGTGGCGACCCGGCCTCCCGATGCCTTGGGCGTGAAAGTTACCGAAATGGTGCAGTGGGAGTTTGCGGGAACCGATATTGGCACAATCGGGCAGAGGCTGGTAACCGCGAAATCGCCCGGATTGGTGCCGGTGACAGTAATGCCGGAGATGTTCAACGGAACGGTCGTTTGCCGGTTGTAGAGCACGATCGACTTGGACGCGCTGGTGGTCCCTACAAACTGAGCGGCGAATGCAATCGCGCTCGCGGAGAAGGTAACCGGCTGGTCGGCAGTTGCAGTCATGGTGAGGCCGACGTTGGTGGTTGTGACAGTCCCAACCGGGTTATACGTCACGGTTGCGGAGCCTGGCTGCGATCCGGGTACGGTCGCGGTCAAATTCACGGCGATGATGCAGCTTGCGCCCGCCGCCAGGTTATTTGGCGACACGGGGCACGTGGAATTGGTCGTATTTTGCGTATAGACACCGGTCAGGCCGGTGATGGAATCGATGGTGATTGCTGTGGTCGTGTTATTGGTGAGGGTGACGTTTTTGGTCGCCTGCTCACTGACCACCACAGTACTGAAAGCGAGTGTTGCCGGAGTTAGCGTAACCGGCGTAATTCCGGTACCGGTCAGATTCGCCGTTTGGGGGGTGTTGCCGGCATCGTCATTGACGGTGAGCAAGGTGGCCGGCGCAGCGCCCAGCCCCGTCGGTGAAAACGTGAGACTGATGGTGCAGTTGGCATGCGGCAAGACCGGGGTACCGGCAACGCAGGTGGTAGTTCCAGGCGAGATTGCGTAAGGCGCCGGAGCGGTAATGGTAGAGATGTTCAGGTTGACGGCCTGGTTGTTTGTCAACAAGATGTTCTTGAACGCGCTGGTATTCCCTTGAACCACATTTCCGAAGGCCAGGGTGGGGTAAGAAAGCGTGGCTGCCGCAGTTCCGACACCGGAAAGCGCTGCCTGGACAGGACCGTTGGACGCAGAATCGATGACCGTAACCTGGCCCCCGGTGGTGGCTCCTAAGGCTGCCGGATCAAAGGTGACCCCGATGACGCAACTGGCTCCGCCGGCGAGAGTGCCGCTGACTGTGCCGCCTGCGATGGGGCAGGTGGTGGTGGCGCTGGTATCGAGCGCGAACGGTCCAGCGAAGATGAGCTGAGTAATGTTCAGCGTGGCGGCCGAATTGTTTTTGAGTGTGAGCGTCTTGGTCGCGCTGACCGTGCTTTGGGCTACCGCTCCGAACGCAATGGCCGTCGGGCTAAGCGTAGTCGCGACTTCTCCCGATCCAGTAAGGGTGACCATTTGCGGGCTGTTGCTCGCGTTGGACGAGATGGTGAGGGTACCGTTGGGCGCAGCTCCGGTGGTGGTGGGAGTGAAAGTGAGCGCAATTGTGCAAGTGCCGCCTGCCGCGGCCACCGTAGGCGTGAGGCAGGTCGACGACGGATCGACGGCGTACGGGGAACCGGCAGAAATAGCAAGAGAGCTGACAGTAAGGGTGGCAGTGGCCTGGTTGTTGGTAAGCGTAACGATCTTGATGGGGCTGGTCTGGCCTTGGACCGCGAACCCAAAGGCCACGGTACTGGCCGAGAGCGAGGCGGGGTTAATCCCCGTGCCAGAAACGGCAACCAACTGCGGGGTATTGCTTGCATTGGTTGAAATGGACACCGAGCCGGCCGGAGCGGCGCCCAGTGCAGACGGAGTGAACGTGACTCCAATGGTGCAAGTGGCGCCCGCGGCCAGATTGCCGGAGTTGGGGCAGGTGGTCGACGGATCGATGGCATAACCGCCGGCCGGCGCGGTAATGGAACTGATCGCGAGTGCGGTTGACTGTTCGTTCTTGAGGGTGAACGACTTGATCAGGCTGGTTTCGCCTTTGACCTGGTTTCCAAAGGGCAGGCTGCTCAGCGAAGGCACGGTGGGCTCTATCCCGGTCCCGTAGAGAGGCACGGTTTGCGGGGTGTTGATGGCGTTGGTGTTGATGGTCAGCACACCGGCAGGAACCGCGCCCAAGGATGCGGGCTTAAGGGTGATCGGTATCGTGCAAGTGGCGCCCGCGGCCAGATTACCGGGATTGGGGCAGGTCATTGTTGCCCCGAAGGTATAAACACTGCTCGGAAGTGTGATTGAACTGATGGCCAGAGGGGTGAGCTGATTGTTCTTGATGGTTGGGGTCAGAGTCAGGCTGGTTTCACCGATCACCACGTTATTGAAGCTCAGGTCGGTCACGTTCAGCGTGGTGGGAGCAACGCCGGTTCCATTGAGAGTGATCGTTTGCGGGCTGTTGGTGGCGTTGGTGGTGATGGTCAAAGTGCCTGCCGGGGCCGCTCCGATGGCGCCCGGCGTGAGGGTGACACCAATCGTGCAACTGGCGCCCGCTCCCAGCGAGCCCGGGTTGGCGCACGTGGTCGACGGATCCAGGGCATAGGGCACCCCTGAGCCGACGATGGAACCGATACTGAGGCTGACGGCCTGGGTGTTCTTGAGGGTGATCTTCTCGATCACGCTGGACTGGCTGGCGACCACATTGCCGAAATTAACGGCGGTGGTCGATAGCGTTGTCTGCGCTGCTGCTCCGGCCGAAGATAACAGGCCAAGAGCGGCGATGAGTGAGATCAGGACCAGGTTTTTCAGGTTGCTGCTCAGAATCCGTTCACGGTAAGACATGGTTACTAGCCTCCGTCGCGTTGCTAGGGGGTGGGGCAGGAAGGTGGGGGAGACCACCGGGCTGCGGGTCTAAAGGTGGTTAGTGCAAGTTCACGCTAAGTCGTTGATTCCTAAGTCAATAAAACGGTAGTGAGAAAGATGCCCGGAGCTAAGTCACTCCGCGCAGGATTTGACACACAATCGTAGGTCGTTCAAAACATTGACTCTGCATACGAGTAAACAAGACAGGGAAAATGAATGGTTAGCGAAGTGACTTTAGAGAATCCAAATTCCTAAATGCAAGTGAAATTTTCTGAATTTCCCGGATTTGCTGTTTGTTCACGGTCCTTTATCCCACAAGTAATAAGGGTCTTCTCTTTTTGGTAATGGGGAGTTCCTGCGATAGTCACGGTACTTGCTCAAAGCCACGAGGCCTGGCGCGGGGGGTCACGTAGCCCGGTAGACAAACCGATGCAGGGGAAGGACCCCGACCGGGAAGCTATATTCAGATCCGGGCAGCCTCCTCCGGGTCAGGTTGCGAGAGCAGTGCGCCCTCTCACCCGGTTCCCCCGAGGGCGGCGAGATGTGCAGGCGGCCCGGGGTGTAGATGCTCAGCCGGGACGCCCTGGCGCAGCGAAAGCCGGCGAGATCCGGACACGGCTAACCCGCATTTCTCACAGGCGGCGAAAAATCGTAGCGCCGGTCTCCTGACCGGCTGTTCTGGGCCTCCTGCCCCTCAGAGACTTCGTCAGACCCAGAATTCTGGGTTTTCGAGCCGTCTGCAGGCTAACAGGGCTCGCAGAGAACCCTGGCCCAGCGGCGGATCGCTTCCGGAGTCACCTGCTCGCCGTTGGCCTGGCTGGCAGCGATTTGCACCGCGAAGCTACCAACGGTGGAGCTTTCGCACTCGCCGATTTCGACTTGAAGCCCGGTGCGCTGCTCTGTCAGTTGGACGAGCAGTTTGTTGCGGTTGGCGCCGCCGAGCATGTGAATGCGAACGAGCTTGCGGCCCAGCATCTTTTCCAGGCTCGCGAGGGCCGAGGCGTAGCGGGCTGCCAGGCTCTCAAAAATCAAGCGCGCGAAAAGAGGCTCGTTTCCGGGGACATCTGGAATGGGTTGGTGGCCAAGCCGGGTGAGCTCATGATTGATTCGCCGGGGCATATCCGAGTCGAGCATGAGCGGTTCAGCGTCGACATCGATGGTGGCCTGGGTTTTCGCCCCGCTGGAAGCTTCGACGAGGTCCTCGATGGTCCAGGGCCGGCCTTGCGCGGCCCACGAGTCCATGCACTGCTTTATGAGCCACATGCCGTTGACGAGGGTGTGGAAGCAGAGGTCGCCGGTGGCCGCGCCGATGTTGGTGTAGCGGGCATCAAGCGCCTCGCTGGTGGTGACCGGAACGGAAGTGAGGGTGCCGACGAGCGACCAGGTCCCGGAGCAGAGATAGGCGGTGGAACCGAGGCTGGCGGGAATGCCGGCAATGGCGCTGGCGGTATCGTGGCAGGCGGGCGCAACGATCTGCGTATCTTTGAACGCGTCGAGCGTGCTGAGCGGACCTTGCAAGGGCCCAAGAATGGTTCCGGAGGGGACGATGGGCGGGGCGGCGTCGAGCGGAAGATGGAGCAGGCGGAATAGATCCGCATCCCAGGCGCCGGTTGCGAGGTTCACCAAGCCGGTGTGGGTGGCGTTGGTGTACTCAGCCACGCCCCGGCCGCTGAGCCAGTAGAGAACGTACTCGGGAAACATGAGCCAGGGAGCGTGCGGGTCGATGCCGGCCGCCGGGTCGGCGAGCAGCTGATAGATGGTGTTGATGCGTAGAGGCAGAGTGCCGGTTCGCCGATAGAGATCGAAAGGCTGAATGAGAGCTTCGGCGGCTTCCTTGCCGGCGATGGTGCGCTCGTCGCGATAGCAGAAAGGCTCGCAGAGAAGTTTGCCGTCCGGAGCCAGGCGCACGTAATCGACTGACCAGCCGTCAACCGCGATGGAAGCGATGCCTTCAGGAGCCGATTGAGCAGCTTTGCGCAGGCCGGTTTCGAGGCCGGCAAGAATGGAGTCTATAGGCCAATGCAGCGAATTGCCGCGATGCACTGGGCCGTTGGGGATGCGATGGACGACTTCAATTTGCGGTTTGCCGTCGAGCCAGCGAAGAAGCGATACGCGGCAGCTTTCAGCGCCTAAATCAATGGCAACGCGTGCGGGTTCTTGCATGACGGCCGTTGAACTCCATCTGGATCATCGCATGAAGGCATCGACCAGACCGCCGTCCACGGGAATAATATGGCCGGTGGTGCAGCGGGCGCGAGGGCTGGCCAGAAAGAGGATTGCTTCAGCGCAATCGGCCGGATCGATGGGTTTGAGGGTAAGCGTGCGCTCGGCGTAGAAGGCGGCCAGGCGGCTGCGGAGTTCCTCGTCGTTGAACGACTCCTGAAAGGGGATGTTGTATTTTTTGAGCGAGGCGCGGACGCGGTCGCGAGGAAACATCTTGGACCCCTTGACCACGGTAGCGGGGCTCACGGCATTGACGCGGACGTTGGGCGCAAACGAGATGGCCAGTTCGCGGACCAGGTGCGAGAGCGCGGCCTTGCTCACGTCGTAGGCTTCGCTGCCGCTCTTTGCGACCACTGCGTTCACCGAGCTGGTGAGCACGATGTTGCCGTGCAGGGCCTGATCCTCAAAGGATTTTGCCACTTCAGTGGCGAGAAGATAGTTGGCGGTGACATTCAATTCGAGGGTGGAGGCCCAGGCACTGTCGGCGATGGTGCCGTCGGGCGAAGAGGGAAAGATGGCCGCGGTGTTGACGAGGATGTCAATGCCGCCGAATGCCGCAATGCCATTATTCAGCGCGGCGCGGATCGATTCGCGGCTGCGCACGTCGATGGAGGTGTTGGCGACAAACTCCGGAGAGGTGACGCCGGCCAGCTCAGCGGCGACGTTGGCAGCGCCATCGGCGTCGCGGTCGGCCACTACCACATGCGCGCCGCGGGCGGCGGCGAGGCGAGCCACTTCGCGTCCGATGCCGCTGGCTCCGCCGACCACGAAGGCAACTCTGCGGCTAAGCTCCTTTTCAGCGGGCTGGCGGCGGATCTTGGCCTCCTCAAGGGCCCAGTATTCGATGCGAAAGGCTTCAAGAGCGGGCAGAGCGACGTAATTGGAGTACACCTTGAAGCTCTCCGGATCCATGCCCGGCTGGCATTGGGGAACCGGACCGGCAACCTCGCCTTCGCCCAGCAGGCTGGCGCCTTCCATCACGTGAATGGCGTTGGTGTAGAACTCCCCGATGATGCGGGCTTCAGTCTTGTTCTTGCCGAAGGTGAACATGCCCAGGCCGGGAATGAGGACGACGGCGGGGCTGGCGTCGCGCAGCGCGGGCGAATTGGGAGAAGCGAAGGCGCGATAGTAGGCGCGGTACTGCTTGCGGTATTGGGCCAGCGAAGTCTCCAACTGCTGGCGCAGCGCGTCGATGCCTTCGTCGGCGGCCCAGGGGACAAAGAGCGGGCGAATCTTGGTGCGGATGAAGTGATCGGGGCAACTGGTTCCGAGGAAGGCCAGTTCCCTGGCATGTGCGGAGTTGACGAATTCGAGAACATCGGGGGCGTCAGTGAAGCTGGCGATATAGCGACGCTGCGTGCTGATGCGGCCGCGAAGAAAGGGCGCAATGGAGACGGCGATTTCATTGCGGTCGGCCCGCGCGGCAATAGCCTGGCCTCCGAAGCGGATCTTGCCTGTGCGGTGCCGTTCAATGAACTGGCCGATGCCGTCGATGACGTTGAGCGTGTTGAGATAGCACTCGCGCTGCGTCTGGCCCCAGGTGAAGAGTCCGTGCCCGCCGAGGAGGATGCCGTCGCAACCGGGATTGTCCTGGACGGCGCGCTTCATCATCATCGCCAGCTCAAAGCCCGGGCGCTGCCACGGCAGCCAGACCAGCGAGTGGCCGAACTCGCGGTTGAACTCCTCCATCTTGGACTTGCCGTTGGCGGAAGCCGCCAGCGCGATGCCCCAGTCGGGATGCAGATGATCGACGTGCGGAAAGGGCAGAAAGCCGTGCAAAGGCGTGTCGATGGATGCAGCCACGGGATTGTTGCGGAAGGCGCAGAGCGGGTACATGGCCGCCATGTCGTCTTCAGTATCCACGCCTTTGTAACTGCGCTCGAGAGCCAGCAGCTTGTCCTGGTAGAGAGTGGCGAAACCGGAGCGCTTGATGCTGCCCAGGTCGCCTCCCGAGCCCTTTACCCAGAGAACCTCGACGGGTTGGCCGGTGAGGGGATCGATCTCAGTGACTTTGGAGCTGGTATTGCCTCCCGCGAAGTTGGTAATGCGGAGATCGGAGCCGAGTAGGTTGGAGCGATAGCGGAGCAACTCCGGCTCATCGAGCGAGGCGGCGACACTGGTGTCCCAGCGGTCCTCAAGGAATTTAAGTGCAGGGGAAACAGGTGTAGCCAGGGTCATAAGAACCAGTCTTCGGGGAATTGGACTTACTCAATCAATCATACAGCCGGGAACACCGGAAAAAACGATTCTCAAGCGGATTCCGGAGCTGAAACCGCTGGAGCAACACCGCCATGCGAAGGGTCGGCGAGACCATGCTCGTCGCCCAGCGATTCCTGGGTCACGGCGCGATGATGCACGTAGTTGTAGGGCGGCACGGTGTAACCGCGAAGGAGGGCAATGCCGAGCTGAATCAGGCGCGGACCGTAGCTTTCGGCTTCATGGGATATGGAACCGATGAAGGCGCTGGATCCGCCGCGCATCTCTTCGAGTGCTTCAGGGATGCAGTCCTGGCCGACGATGGCGAAGTCAGGTTCCCGCCCGGCCTCGCGAATTGCATCCAGCACGCCCAGGGCGCTGGAGTCGGTAGCGGCGGCCACCAGGGTGTGCTCTCCGCTGTTCGAGGCGCGGAGAAACTCCTTCATTGCGAGATGGCTGGCTTCGCGCATGCCCCGGCCTTCAATCTGGAAGAACCGGTCGTCGGTCAAATCCCTCAACCGCTCGCGAATCCCTTCGAAGGCGCCGGTAATCCGGCTCTGAACAAAGCTGCCCGCCTCGTTGAATCCAACCCCCAGAACTTTGTCGACGCTTCCCTTCCATTTACGGAGTGCGTAGTTGCCGAGCAGGGCGCCGGCCTCGTAGCCGACCTCGAAGTTGTCCACGCCGAAGTAGGTGGCGTTGGGGTGGGGCACGTCAATGGCGACCAGGGGAATGTCGGCCTTTTTGAAGATGTGCGCCACGCGCGGCGCGATGGCCTCTTCGACCTGGAACTCCAGCACCAGGTCAACACGCCTGGCGACGAACTCCTCGGCGTTGCGAAGGGCGACTTCGGGATCGAAACGGTTATCGAGCATGATGAGCTCAACGCCGGAAGCGGCGGCGGCAGCCGAGACGCTGTGCGCCACAGCTTCAGAGAAGGGCAACTCGGCGCTCTGGACGGCGAAACCGAAGTGCAAACGGCGGGGGCGCGAGACCAGCCGGTATTGGCCATTTTGAGTCTGGGCGAGGTAGCCGCGATGAACGAGGGTCTTCAAAATGCGATAGACGCTGGTTTTTGAGATGTTGGTTTTCTGGTAAACATCTTCCAGGGTCAGGGGGGCGTGATCCCGCTCCAGCAGCTCGATGACATCGAGCGCCTTGGACAGAATCGGAATCAGGTAGAGCCGCTTGATTCGGGCCTTTGCCAACCACCCCTCCAATGCGTGCGCCCGAATTGCAGGCGCGGGCGAAAAAACATCATAGAACAAGCTCAGGCATAACTGCTTACGGCCGCACTGCGGGCTCCGCGCTCGCGCGCGATGCGTTCAACATAACCGCTGGAGCGGAGGGCGGCGAGCGGGTCGGCGGCCAGCCCGCGCGCTTCGCGCCAGGCTTGGGTGAGCGGCCGCACATCGCGCCAGAACGCGCCGCGGTAGAGCTCCTCGGCCGCCACCAGGTCGCAGGCCTGCTGATACTCGGCCAACGGCTCGCAATCGATCAGAGCCGCCTTCAGATACAGTTCCTGGGCGGTGACAACAGTCTGCACCATGGCCTCGATTTTGCCCTTCAGATTGTGGCTTTGGTCGATCATGAAAGCCACTTCGTGAGACAGGCCTTCGATACGGGCGGAGTTCAATTCATGGAGGATGCGGAAGACCTGATATGGATCGATAGAGCCCAGGGTCAGGTCGTCGTCGGCATAGCGGCGGTCGTTGAAGTGAAAGCCTCCCAGCAGGCCGGTGTGCAGCAGCCAGGCGACAATCTGTTCAATATTCTGCGCAGAGTAGTGGTGGCCGGTATCCACCAGGACGCGAGCCTGCGGCCCGGCGTGACGCGCGAAGTGTGAAGACATGCCCCAGTCGGCGATATCGGTGTGATAGAACGCGGGCTCGAAGGGCTTGTATTCGATGAGCAGGCGCTGGTTCGGCGCCAGCCGGTCATGCGAGGCTCGCAATGCGTCTTCCAGCCATCCAATGCGTTTGCGGATGCTCTGGGTGCCGGGATAATTCGAGCCGTCCGCCATCCACAGCGAGATGTCGCGGGAGCCCAGCGCCTTGCCGATCTCGATCGAGTCGAACATGTGCTGGAGAGCGTGCGAGCGAATTTCCGCCGAGGGGTTGCAGAGCGAGCCGTACTTGTATTCCTGATCCTGGAAGAGGTTGGGGTTGATGGAGCCGGAACGGATGTTAAAGCGGCGTTCCAGATCGCGGACCACGGGCACGTCGTCCAGGCCATTGGGCAGATCCCAGAGCACGTGAAGAGCCAGCGTGGGAGTTACGCCGGTGAGGCGGTTGACCTCGGCTGCATCTGCAAATTTCTCTTCGATGGTGGAAGCGGCCGCGGCCTGCACGAACTTGCCGAAGCGCGTGCCGGTATTGGCAAATCCCCAGGAAGGAATCTCGATGAGAAATGAATCCAGCACCTGAAATGCCAGGTCGCGGGTTGCGGAATCAGAGAGCGTCATTATTTCCCCTTGCCGGGCCGGTTTGCCCGGTCTCATTGCTGTATTTTGTTATCGCCCAGGTCGCGAACCAGAATTACGTTGAGGAACCGCGGACCATGGACGCCTTTGATGCGCGTCATTTCAATATCGGCGGTGGCGCTGGGGCCCGAGATCCAGGTAACCAGCGCCGGCGGTTGCTGGCAACGGGCGAAGTATTCGGGCAGCGTTTCCACAACCTGGCTCGAGTGCAGAATGCAGAGATGCCAGTCGGGCAACAGCGTCAATACCCTGCGTCCCTCGGTGGCGGAGTGGTGAAGCACGATGGTTCCGGAGTCGGCGACGCCGCAAAATGCCGCCGTAACCACGCCCTCGGCCTGCTCGATTTCTTCTGTCGTCAGCCCGTGGCCGGCATCGCATTGGTCGATGTTCCATTCGAGTCCGGCGATCTGCCATGCGGCCGTGACCATCCACGCGGGCGGAGTTCCGGGAGGCGCAACAAATTTAAGTCTGCCGCTTGCGGCAAGCTGCGCGGAAATTGCGGCCGGCAACTCATCCGGCGCGCATTCGGTAACTTCGGCGTCATATTCGCGCAGGCGCTCCATCATTCTTTGGATGCGCGCATCGGCAGTCATGGCGCCAACGCGCGTATAGCCGCGAGGCAACGCATTCCATGCGCTTGCCCCCTGCTCCGCTGTGCCGGCTGAATTTGGCGTAGCGGCGCGGATGCGCTCGAGGACCTGCCGGCGGCTGTTGGCGGCTGCGCTCATTTGGCCTCCTTCATCGGCTTGCGGCCGCGCTCGGCCCACCAGGCATGAAAGGGTTGGCTGGGAAGACCGCGCAGGTCGCGGGTCTGAGTCCACTTGGCGCCTACGCTGGGCAGCGAGTGAATCCAACCGTCCCCGCGGGTGAAGAAACCGAGGCCGATGCGGCCGAGGCGCTGGGCGGCATGGAAGAGCCAGGCTCGTGAAAAAAGCAGATTGGCGACGCGCAGGCCCACATACATGGGATCGAAGAAGCGCAGCGCCTGACGGCGCTCCTGATTGACAACCTGGGAGCGCAGTTCCAGCAGGACTTCGGGAATATTGATTTTGACCGGGCAGACTTCGTAGCATGCGCCGCACAGCGATGAAGCGAAGGGCAATGACTGCGCGTGATGCATTTGCATCAGCTGCGGGGTGAGGATGGCGCCGATCGGTCCCGGATAGACCGAGCCGTAGGCGTGTCCGCCGGTCTGGCGATAGACCGGGCAAGCATTCATGCAGGCCGCGCAGCGGATACAACGAAGCGTCTGCCGCTCCGTCTTTCGCGCCAGGATGCCAGACCGGCCGTTGTCGAGCAGCACCACATGGAATCTCTGCGGACCGTCGCCTGGCGTCACGCCGGTCCAGAGCGAGGTGTAGGGATTCATGCGCTCGCCGGTTGCCGAGCGCGCCAGCACTTGCAGCATCACTTCGAGATCCTGGAAACGAGGCACGACTTTCTCGATGCCAGCCAGGGTAATCAAGGCGCGCGGCAGGGTGAGGCACATGCGGCCGTTGCCCTCCGACTCGACCACGGCGACCGACCCGGTTTCGGCAATGAGGAAGTTGGCGCCACTGATGGCGGTGGGAATATCGAGGAATTTCCGGCGCAGATAATTGCGCGCCGCCGCAGTGAGCGCCTGCGGGTCGTCGGAAAGATCCTTGAGCCCCATCCGCCGGGCAAATATCTCGCGCACCTGGCTGCGATTGACGTGCAGCGCCGGAGCCACGATGTGCGAGGGTTCTTCCTCGCCGAGCTGGAGAATAATCTCAGCCAGATCGGTCTCAAAGACCTTAACGCCCGCGGCCTCGAGAAACGGATTCAGCTGAATCTCGGCCGAGGTCATGGTCTTGATCTTGATCACCTCGGCGGCTTTTTCCTGGCGCAGAATCTCAAGAATGATGCTGCGCGCGCCGGCGGCGTCTGCGGCCCAGTGAACCGTGCCCCCCGCGGCAGTGCAGCGCTCTTCAAACTGCTCAAGATATGCGCCGAGATTCTCAAGGACGTGGTCGCGAATCGCTGCGCCGGCATTGCGCAGCGCCTGCCAATCGTCTTTTTCGGCCACCACGCGGGCGCGCTTGGCCTGAATCACGTCAGTGGCGTGGGCCACGTTCTTTCTCAGTTGCGAATTGCGCAGCACCGGGAGGGCGGCCACGGGAAACGGCGGCGCCAGCGCGGGATCGAGCACGGGATGGCCCCCGCCCGCAGCGTTCGCTCGGCCGCGGCTCACGCCAGCCCCTCCGCGGGATCGGATTCAGTGCTGGCCAGAATCTCAGCCATGTGAATCGTCTTCATGCCCGCGAATTGACGATGCATGGCTCCGCCCAGGTGCATCAGGCAACTGTTGTCGAGCGCGGTGCAGAACTCGGCGCGGGTTGAGACCACGTCCTGCAGCTTTACGGCCAGCATGGCGGATGAGACATCGCCATTCTTGACGGAGAACGTACCTCCAAAGCCACAACAGCGATCCAGGTTGGGGAGGGGCGCTAAATCCAGGCCGCGCACTTTGGCCAGCAGGCGGTTGGGCCGGTCGCCGAGGTGCAGACCGCGCAGGCCGTGGCAACTGGCGTGGTAGGTGACGCGATGAGGGAAGTATGCGCCCACGTCATCCACGCCCAGCCGGTCAATGAGGAACTCGCTCAACTCGAAAACCCTGGGCAAGAGGTCGGCGAGCTGGCGGCGCAGTTCGTCGTTTCCCAACTCTTCAAACAGGCCGGGATATTGATCGCGAATCATGGCCACGCACGATGAGGAGGGGATTACGACGGTTTCCGCATTCTGATACAGGCTGACGAAGCGCGTGGCCTGGGAAAACGCCTCGCTTCGAAAGCCGGTGTTGGCGTGCATCTGCCCGCAGCAGGTCTGCCGGGGGTGGAATTCGAGCTCAACACCCAATCTTTCCAACAGTCTGACCACTGCACGACCCGTTTCAGGATAGAGCGTGTCGTTATAACATGTAATGAAGAGAGAGGCGCGCATGGCAGGTATTCCCCGGCCTCACGGAGATGCACCGGAAAGAGGAATAATATATGTTGAGAAAACAATTGTCTATTGCAATAAGGCTGGGGGGCCATTCTGATCAATGCCTTCCGGGGGCCTTCCCCGGGGCCAGCCGAAGCTCGGTCAACAAGGCCTCTGGTCCCACGATGTGAGCCGACGACGGCGATAGCCGGGATGCGGAATCCCCTTCTTTTTGACGATGCCCTCCATTCTTGTTTGCTTCGACTTTACACGGGGCGGATACCGAATGGGCTTTGCGCGCGTCTCAGTTAAGGGCAACGCTGCCGGTGAATGCGAGAAAGGCGACTCGCGCTTCCCCACCGAAGGTCAACCCGTCACTCGAGAATTCGTCTAAAGATGGGGACACACATCCGCGGGAGACGATTCAGCTTCCCGTTCTTATAGTCTTCAGTCTCTGCCTTGGTGTGGGGTGCTCAAGCAGGATTTTGCAAGGAATCATTCGCGAGCCGAATGGCTTCCGGGCATGGGCCTCAGCAAAGGGTTATAGCTTTTCTGCGCAGCCTCGATGCACGACAGGCAGGGCGCTTTAACCGGGTCTTGGTTTCTGCCCGGCAACTTTGTCCCCCTAAAGCAGACTTCTTAACGGTATTCTTGGTTGAACCGCAACTTTTCTGCATTTCGGGTGTTTTCTTCGAAGAAAGGGTCTAGGACCTATCCGCATGGCAAATCTTCGCTCGCTCCCCCTGTTTGCACTCGCGAGTGCAATGTTGTTTTCCACGGCATCCATTGCACAGCAAGCGGCGCCCAACGTCCGCATTGTCAATTTGATCGACGAAAGCCAACTTGTAACGCTCAAGGGCACGGTACATCCGCTGGCCAACGCCGCCAATGACCGGGGAGCCGCGCCGGACGAGATGCCGCTGGGACGCGTGTTCCTGGCGATGAAGCGCAGCTCGACGCAGGAATCGAGTCTGCGCCAGTTGATTACGCAGATGCACACGCCCGGCTCGCCTGCTTATCACCAGTGGCTGACGCCGGACCAGTTTGGCGCGCAGTTCGGGCCCTCCGACCAGGACATTGCGGCAGTGGAGAACTGGCTCACGGGCCACGGCTTCAGCATTACCAAGGTGAACGCGGGCAAACAGACCATCGAGATTTCAGGCAACGTGGCGCAAATGCGCTCGGCCTTCCACACCCAGATTCACAAGTACGAGGTGAAGGGCGAGACGCATTATGCCAACTCCACCGATCCGCAGATTCCGGCCGCTTTGGCGCCGGTGGTGGGCGGATTCACCTCACTGAACAACTTCCGGCTGAAGAGTTACAGCAAAGTGCTGGGCAAAGCCGAATACAACCCAAAGACGGGAACGGCCAAGCCGGAATGGACGATCGGTCCGGGCAGTCCCGCGGTTGAAAATAATTTTGTACTCGCGCCGGCAGACTATGCGGTCCAATACGACCTGCAGAAGCTCTATGGCAACAGTGTCACGGGAAGCGGTCAGTCGATCGCCATCGTCAACGAATCGAATATCAACGTCGACCTTGTGAACCAGTTCCGGACCCTATTCGGCCTGTCGGCGAATCCACCTCAGGTGATCATCGACGGCAACGATCCCGGAGTAGACGGAATCAACAACTACGATGGCCCCAACTACGCTTCAGTGGAAGCGTACCTTGACGTAGAGTGGTCAGGCGCGGTGGCGCCGAATGCCACCATCAACCTGGTGATCGCGGCCGATACGGCGCTGTCGAGCGGCCTGCAGATGGCGGCCATGCATGCGGTTTACAGCAACATTTCGCCGGTCATCAGCCTGAGTTTCGGCAGCTGCGAGGCCGGGATGGGCTCGTTTAACCAAACCATCGAATCGTTGTGGGAGCAAGCGGCGGCGCAGGGCATCACGGTGGTGACATCCACGGGCGACAGCGGCTCGGCCGGGTGCGACGACCCTAATACGGAAGATTATGCGGCGAGTGGGCAGGCGGTGAGCGGGTGGGCCTCAACGCCTTTCAATGTCGCAGTGGGCGGAACGGACTTCTATTACAGCCAATACGCCGGCTCCGAAGCGGCGCTGGACACCCAGCTCGCGCAGTACTGGAACACCACCCCGAGCAACAGTTCGCCGTCGCTGTCGATCAAGGGAGTGATCCCCGAGCAGCCGTGGAACAACAGCCAGTACGGCGACGACATCATCACCTATTACCAGGACGAAACGGGTGGGACCAACACCTCCATTGCGGCAGGCGGCGGCGGCGCCAGCAACGCGGCGGTGTGCAGCACAAACGATTACAACAGCAACACGGGCCTTTGCACCGGGACGCTTTCCGGGTATCCCAAGCCTGCGTGGCAATCGACCAGCATCACCGGGGTGCCCAACGACAATGTGCGCGATCTGCCCGACGTTTCGCTGTTCGCGGCTACCGAGCAGAATCTCAGCTACTACCCGGAATGCTCCGGGGATGGCGACTGCCAGCCGGCATCGGCCGGAGAAATAGCGCAGATTACCGGCGTGGGCGGAACCTCGGCATCTGCGCCGTCATTCGCGGGTATCATGGCGCTGGTGAACCAGGAATATGGACGGCAGGGCCAGGCCGATTTCGTTTTGTACCCCCTGTCCAAGCAGTTCCCCACCGCTTTCAACGACGTTAAGAATGGCACCAACACTGTGCCCTGCGGTTACTCTCCGCTCACGCCGAACTGCATCTCAGTGGGAGTAAACGCCCTGATTGTGAACGGGGTGACTGAGGGCGAGATCGGAACCGGGACCACCGCCGAATACAATGCCACGATGGGCTACGATCTGGCCAGCGGCCTGGGCACCATCGACGCCTATAACCTGGTGACCAACTGGAACAAGGTCACATTTACCCACCCCGCCACGACGCTGACGGCCAACCCGACCACCCTCACGCATGGAACCGGAAACGCCATCGCCATCTCGGGCACGGTAACCGGCAGCACACCCACCGGAGACGTGGCGCTGATGACCGACAGCACCGAACAGTCTCAGCAGGGAGAGGCGTTTTTCACGCTGAGCAACGGCGCCTATTCGAGCACCAGCGCGAGCAGCAAGGCCGGCTATCCCAATGGCATCAACTTCCTGCCTGGCGGCACGTACCACATCTGGGCCCAGTACGGTGGCGACGCAAACAACTACGCGAGCACCTCGGCCAAGCAGTTGATCACCGTGTCGCCGGAAACCAGCGCCATCGACATGAACATCATAGCCTCCGGCCTGGGCTACCTTTACAACAGCACTTCAGGCCCGGGGAGCGATGTCGACTACGGCACGCAACTGCTGCTGAGCGCAGCCGTGGGCCCGAGTTCGCAGTCCGCCGCGCTTGAGAGCTGCCTGACGAACGCCGGCAGTTGCGCGCTGGCAACCTATACCAGCCCCACCGGCGTAGTGACCTTCAAGGACGGGGCAACGGTGATCAATACGGCGGCCTTGAATATCGATGGCGAGGCAGAGTACAACGCCCCGTTCGCGGTGTCGGCGGCCCAGCATTCGGTAACCGCGAGTTACGCCGGTGACGCGAGCTACAATGCGGCAACGACAACCACGCCGATCACGTTCACGGTGGTGAAGGATACGCCAGCCATCGGGTGGGGCGCGTCGAATACGACGGCGGCAGGCGATATCATTACCGGCCAACCAACCGTTTTCACGGTGACCGTAGAAAACGGCGCGCAGTATAACGCTGCTCAGAGTGTCGCCGTTGCTCCGGTTGCGGTGCTTCCGCCAACCGGCTCGGTTGTTCTCAGCAGTACCCCGGCGGGCATATCCGGCACGGTCACACTCAGCGCCGGCGTTGACCCCCAGACCTTGGGAAAGATTGGCGTGGGCGCCATTCCCCTGCCCGCAAGCCTGTCTGCCAACACCTATACCGTAACGGCCAATTACAGCGGAGACGCAAACTACGAGGGCGGGACGACCACCCTCCCGCAAATTACCGTCGAGGCCGCCGGCGGCACCGCATCCACCACCACCGCGACCATGAGCGGGAGTATTTCACCCAATACGACAGTGCTGATCAGCGGAACCGTCACGGGCCAGACAGGCCACGCCGCGCCCACGGGCGACATCATCTTCTTCTCATCCGGCAACTCGCTCGGCGCGGTGGTAATTATTCCGGGTACAGGTGACTCTTCAACCTATGCCGCGGAGCTGAGCAGCCAGATTCTCTTCCAGGGAACGAATATCCTGACGCTTCAGTACACCGGCGACAGCACCTACGCCCCATCGGCATTTACGCTGACCAACCCCATCGCCAACCCGCTTTCAGACTTCTCGATGGTGCCGGAGACAACGATTGTGCCCATCGATGCGGGTACGTCGACCACCGGGACGGTCATCATCAACCTGGCGTCGAATAACGGGTTTGCGGGCACGGTAAGCATGAGTTGCTCGGCGGCCAGCCCGCTGACCTGCTCGCTCACGTCAAATCCTGTGTTGACCAGCGGCGGCAGCGCCAGCGCAACACTCACCGTCACCGCACCGGCGGGCACGGCCAACAACACCTATAACGTAGCGGTCACGGGCAAGGACGCGACCGGCGAATACGTTCACACGCTTGGCTTCCAAGCCGTGGTGACGGGCGCTGCGGCGGCTACGCCGAGCTTCCTGCTCTCAAACAGCGGCAGCATTTCCATTGCCGCGAACGCAACCACCGGCAACACCGCAACCATCACCGCGACTCCGTCTGGCGGGTTCACTGGAGATGTAACGCTTACCTGCGCAGTGACACCAACCACAGGGACTGACGTGCCCACCTGCTCCTTCTCGCAGAGTCCGGTGGACATCACCGGAACCGCCGCGGTGCAGTCCATTCTTACCGTAGCAACGCAGAGCGGCACGACCGGGGGCGCGTACACGGTGACGGTGACCGGAATATCGGGCAGCATCACCCAAACTACTCCCGTCACAGTCAATGTCACCGGCACTTCAAGCTCGCCTGGCGTCACGCTCTCCAACAGCGCCGGTATCGACGTGAGTCCCGGCGCAACCACTGGCAACACGTCTACGGTCACGGTTACGCCGTCGGGAGGCTTTAGCGGCCCGGTCAACCTGACTTGCAGTTTCGCGTCGAACGCATCCACGGATCCGGCGACCTGCGCTCTGGCTTCGACTTCGGTCACCATCAGCGGCGCGATAGCACAAACTGACGTCCTCACGGTGACCACCACGCCTGCGAGCAGTTCCAAGAATGAGCCGATGAAGCTGTTCTGGCCTACGTCCGGCGGAACGGTATTGGCGCTGGCGTTCTTCTTCGGTATTCCCAAGCGGCGGCGCAACTGGCTGACGATGCTGGGACTGCTGGTCTTCATAGCAGCCGTGGCGGGCATCGGGTGCGGCGGCGGCGTTAATAGCGGAGGCGGCACCAATCCTGGCAATCTGGGCACCACCCCGGGCACCTATACGATTACGATCAACGGCACAGCATCAAACGTCGTGATCACGCCCATATCCGTAAGCGTGACCGTGGAATAGGCACCGCAGGTGACAAAAATA
>Ga0224555_1001278_pt1 | contig 35767 bp, 24 predicted proteins | sample 714S23034metaG_FD_180687 | JGI IMG/M metagenome (GOLD analysis project Ga0224555, IMG submission 180687) | Peat soil microbial communities from Stordalen Mire, Sweden - 717 S2 30-34 | ecosystem: Environmental > Terrestrial > Soil > Wetlands > Peat | place: Sweden: Norrbotten County, Stordalen... | reverse complement strand
CCACACCACGCCGAAGCCGCCGCGATAGTCCCACATCGCCCAGCCGATTCCGTCCTCCTCAAGCGCGGTCCGCACATCGCGGATATAATTCGCGCGCGAGGTCGGGTCGGAGAGTCCGCGGAAAGCTCCGAATTCGTTTGAGATCAGCGGCACATGATTCTCATGCCCCCATGCCGTGGCCTCATCGATCAGCAAGCGGATGCGGTGCGCGTCCCAATGATCCAGCCAGTAACTTTCCAACTGGTAACGGTAGGCCGCATCGGGAACCTGCTTCAGCAGCTCCTGCATCGAGCTCTCCGTTGGCGGGTAAGGAACGCCGTGGGTATAACTCCACCACGCCGGGCCCCAGCTCGCGCCCTGGTGAGTAAATTCGGTTGGATTGTAGAAGTGGAAGTTATAGATCACGTTGCCGTCGCTGAGCGGATGCAGGGCGAGCAGATCGGCGATGCCGGAGTAATTCGCCCCGGTGGCGATGAGGGTATTGCGCGGAGCCGAGTCGCGGATGGCCGCGGCCAGGCGCGCCTGAATGCCGGCCCAGCGATAAGGATCGTTGACCTCCGGCTCATTCAAAATCTCAAAGAAGACCCGCTCCGGGTCGCGCGCGGCATAGTGCGCCGCCAGCCGCCGCCAGAGCAACGTCAGACGGTCCACGGCATCGTCGCTCGAGCGCAACTGCTGCTTGAAGCTGTCCTCCGGGTGCAAGTCGATCTCGACCGCCAGTCCATCGGCCAGCATGGTATCCACGGCGCGATCCAGACGGGCCAGGAAGTCCGCATTCAATCCTTCCCTGCCCAGCGGCGACTGCTCTAGCGGAACGGCATCAATGCTCAGCCGCACATGATCAAAGCCCAGCCGGGCCATCAGCGCAATATCCTGCGCGTCGGTATATCGGTTGGTGCGCGCCGCCGAGTAATCGGCCGCCGACTGTGCAAACCACTCCGAGGCGTTGATGCCTCGTCTCAGGTGCTGGGCGCGGGCAAAGGCAGTTTGTAAATCAGCGGCATGATCCTGCGCGGCGGCGGGCATCGCCACGGCGAGCAACGCGGCAAAAATGCGTAGACGAATGGACAAAGCAGATTCTCCTCAAAATTGAACGGCGGTGGCTTCCGGGCAAAACAATTATAGAACCAAAACAAAAGCGGCTCCCATTCCGCGGGAGCCGCTTCCAGCATCCAAAAAAATATCGCCTATAAGCCTGAAGAAGCAGATAAAGTGCTGTCGGCATTGGCTATCTGATCGTAGGTGGCGCGCAGATACTTGTGCGGATTCACCGGAACATTGTGGACGCGCACTTCGTAGTGCAGGTGCGGACCGGTGGCGCGCCCTGACTCGCCCACGTAACCGATCACCTGGCCGCGCATTACGTGCTGGCCGGGAAACACCGCAATCGCCGATAAATGCCCGTAGACGGTGAGCAGGTCGTGGCCGTGATCGAGAACAATCTCGCGGCCGTACCCGGCGCCCAACTGCGCTCCGCTCACTATCCCGTCGGCAGCAGCGCGCACAGGCGATCCATAGGGAGCGCTAATATCGATGCCGGCGTGGAATGCGCCTTCTCCGTTGAACGGATCAAGTCGCTCCCCGAAGCTCGAAGTTACGCGGCCTTCAAGGGGCCAGAGCGACGGCGCGTCGGCAAGCTCCGTCCAGTCGCCGGAAAAGCTGGGCGAAAGGCCGCTCTCTAGAGCGCGCGAAACCCGCCCGGAGAGCGCCTGATTGCGCAGATCGTAAAATTGATCGACGGTGACCTTGACCTGCTGCTGGTTTAAGTTGTCATTCAGCGCCATGGTGGAGGGCGTAGGCGCCTCAGCGGCACTGGCGGCAGCCGCGGGCGTGGCCGAGATCAGCTTGTTTTGCCTCAGCCCGTAGAGCGCGGTCACTTCGCTGGCCAGCGCGCCCAGTGAGGCTACCTGCACATCGCGATCATGCGCGATCTGCGCCATCTGCTTGAAGTTTTTACGCAGGTTCTCCCGATCCAGGCGAACCTGGTTATAACTCTCTGTCTTGAGCAGCATGCGGGTATAGGAACCGGCCAGTCCGACGATGGTGAAGGCGCCCACCAAAGCTGCGGCAACAAATCCATACGCATAGCGCAGAGGAATCGGGATCTTGCGAATCCGCCCGTCATCATCCCTGGCAACAAAAAGAATGTAATAGCGCTTGCGTAGCATCATCTTCGCCTCTCATCCCTGCAAAATGCAGGACCGCAATTCGCCGATGAACTTATTGAAAGCGAAAGGCCCAAGGGCTATTCAGCCCGTAATCACATACACATCCCAAAAAGATTGCCCTAAACGTGCATCAAGCTTAACAAACCAGCCAATGCCGGGTCAATCCCCCAACGGGGGAGCGAAGTCAATACGAAAAGCATTTTCTTCCTAAATACTATCGACTTACGGCTCATTAGCAATAACAATTTGCCCCGGATGAGCTAATAAAGGCAAGTGGGTATCGATTCGGGACGCTGTCTTCCGCAGCTTGAAACGGAGGCTGGTCTGCCCTAGCCGGCCAATTGTTTCTTCACCAGATCGCTGACCACGCGGCCTTCCGCGCGCAGGCCTGTAGCCTGGAGTTTGGCCTGGACGGCTTTGATGACCTGGCCCATCTCTTTAGGTGTGGGCTTCTGGCCAGATGCGGCGGCAACTTCAGCGACGGCTTCGGCAACCAGAGCCTGAAGGCCGGCTTCGCCGAGGGCTTTGGGCAAAAACTCCTCGATGACGACGATCTCCGCGGCTTCAATGGCCGCCAGTTCCGGCCGGTTGCCGCGGGTGAACTGATCGATCGAGTCGCGGCGTTGCTTGATCATGGTGGCCAACACCTGCTCGGACTCGGGCTGCGTAAGAACTTCGCGCTTCTCAATGGCCTTGTTCTTGAGCGCGTTCTTGATCAGCCGCAGCGTGCCGGTGCGGGTCTGATCGTGGGCCTTCATGGCGATAATGATCTGTTGATTGACCAGGGTTTCAAGTGCGCCTGCTTCGGTCATGGCTTCCTTTCCATAAAGTAACAATCGCAGCAAGCTGGACCATCTACCGGCAGCTTGTGCGGAAATTGTTTAGCGAAAACTTTCCAGTTCCGCCCCGGACTCCGCATCAAGATATGCCGTAGCGTCGGGATGCGTGCGGAGGATGGTAGCCGGACAATCGGTGGAGATTGGCTCAGTCAACGAGCGCTTCACGATATGCGCCTTACGTGGTCCGGGAATGGAAAGAATCAGCTTGGGCACGCGGAAAAGCGTGGGTATGGTCAATGAGATGGCCTGTGCGGGTACCTCATCGAGAGAGTCAAACCACCCCTCTGCCAATTGCTGCTGACGGCATGCTGCATCGAGAGTCACAACTTTCACATCGATGGGGTCTTTGAAATTCGCCTGGTCGGGCTCGTTGAAAGCTATGTGCCCATTTTCTCCAATGCCGAGCAGGCACAACTGCGGATTGGCCGCGCGCAGCTTTGCGGCATACTCCAGGCAAACAGTCGCGGGATCGGCATTTCCATTCACCCCTGTAAACTCGCGCATGTGTACCCGCGATGTGAGTTCATTGCGAAGATAATGACGGAATGAAGCGCGGTGATTCTCGTCGAGCCCAATATATTCATCCATATGGAAACCGGCGATCTTGTCCCAGGGCACACCGGGAATGGAAACCAATGCCCGCAGCATAAAAAGCTGCGACGCGCCGGTGGCGAAGATGATGCCGACGCTCTCTTGGCGGGCCGCCAACTGGCGCATGCTCTCGGCGGCGGCTTCGGCTGCCGCTTTGCCGGCAGACTCGCTGTCCGGGTGAATTTCAACCTTCAGATGATCAACTTGAAAACGTCTTATTGCCATTTGAATACAGACCAAATCCTTTCTGAATGCGGAATCCCGCCGTGCGGTCTTCCGGGTAGGCAGACTCGTTCGGCCCGTAGCAGGCCCATGTTTCTCCCCAGCGCGATTCTTTAATGCACGACCATGCTTGTCAAGCGCGCTTGCTTTTCTATGAGAAACGTTTCCGCAACAGAGGATAATCGTTCGGGAAAGCGTGAAATATGAAGAAGGCGCAAATACCTTACAGCGGGGTTATTCTGATAATGAAGCTGCTGGAAAAGAGGCGCACGGCCCAGTCCGGAAACTCAACCGTTGAACTACAGCATGAATCGGGGCAGAGAGCATGAAATCGCGCACCATGACAGGCCGAAGCACCAGCACCGGGCAGCCGCTCCGCATCTCCATCGAGCAGGGCATCATTCAGTCCATCGATCCGGGCGCCGCTGATGAATCCGCATGGCTCGCGCCCGGCTTCATCGACCTGCAGATCAACGGATATTCCGGCTGCGATTTCAATGAGGAGCTGGATGATCCCGATGTCGTGATCGCCCTGGCGGAAAAGGTGATTGCAACCGGCACGACAACTTTTCTCCCCACCGTCATCACCGCATCGGAGGAAAAGATTGTTCGCGCTCTGCGGACCATTGCGCAGGCTCGCCGGGCTAGCCCCCTGGTTGCTTACGCCATTCCCTTTGTTCAGCTTGAAGGCCCGTTTATTTCCCCCGTGGACGGCGCAGTTGGAGCGCACCAGCGCGAGTATGTTCGGCCGCCCAGCCTGGAAGAATTTGCGCGTTGGCAGGCGGCCTGCGGCGATCTGGTCGGGATGGTGACGCTCTCTCCACACTGGGAAAATGCGCCGGAGTTCATTCGAGCGCTTGCCGGCAAGGGAATTCGCGTATCCATCGGCCACACGCTTGCCACGCCGGAACAGATTCACGCAGCCGCCAGCGCCGGCGCCACACTCTCCACCCATCTCGGCAACGGCATTGCAAATATTCTGCCCCGGCATCCCAACCCCATCTGGGCGCAACTTGCAGACGACCGTCTGACGGCAACTTTCATCGCCGACGGTCATCACCTGCCCGCGGACACACTCAAGACCATGATCCGTGCCAAGGGAATCGAACGCAGCATTCTGATTTCAGATGTTGTGGCGCTGGGTGGCATGGAGCCGGGAATTTATGATGCAGCCGTTGGCGGCGCGGTGGAGTTGAGCGCGGATGGCCGCCTGGGTTCGGTCAATTTAGGTTACCTGGCCGGCTCCGCTCGCCCGCTCAAAGATGGAATCGCCTGGGCTGCCGCCTCAGATGTCTGCACACTGGGAGATGCAGTGAGAATGGCAACGGAAAATCCAGGACGAATCGTGGGCCATCGAGGTATGCTGAGCGTCGGTGCAAAGGCGGATCTTGTCCGTTTTACTATGAACATGGAACATAAAAGTTTGCACATCGAGACCGTGCTGGTGGAAGGCGCCGACATGACTTCGCAGCATCATCATGCCACCATTTACAAATGAAGGGAAACAGGTGCATTATGACGGACAAATCAGGGATCGGAACTGATCGCCGGACGTTCATGAAGCAGGCGGCGGGCACCATGCTCGCGGCGGGAATGACCGCGCGTTCCTACGCGCGAGTCTTGGGCGCCAATGATCGCATCCGGCTGGCTCAACTTGGTTGCGGAGGGCGCAGCCGCGGTCATGTGCACATGGCCCAGATGGCCTCCAAAGTAACTCCGGTTGAAACCATTGCCGTCTGCGATATCTGGAGCCTGGCCCGGGAGAAACGCGCTGCCCAGGTAAAGGAAGCCTTCAATCTGGATCCGAAATCCTATAAGTACTCCGAAGAAATGCTGGCCAACAAGGATATTGACGGCGTGATGATCGCCACCGGCGACTTCCAGCATGCCAAGCTGTGCGCTGAAGTGGTGCTGGCAGGCAAGGATTGTTATGTTGAGAAGCCGTTTGCCAATGTTCTCTCTGAAGCGAAAGAAACCCGCGATTTGGTCAATGCCTCGAAGCAGATGGTGCAGATTGGGTCACAGCATCGCAGCGAGCCCTACCAGCTTGCCGTTCGCGATATCGTCCGCTCCGGCCGTATTGGAAATATCGTCCACATCGAGCAGGAATGGAATGTGAACGAGGAGCGCTGGCGGTTTGTGAATATGGATACCGGCAACTCCGATGAGATGGAGCAGGATCGCAACATGGAGTGGAAGAAGTGGCTCTATGAGAGACCATCGAAGCTGCGCGAAGAAGATACCGACTGGAAGCGCTGGCTGCTGGGCAAACCGTATCGCCCTTTCGATCCTCATGTGTATCTTGAATTCCGCCTCTATAAGGATTACTCCTCGGGCATCTTCGACCAATGGATGAGCCATGGCAGCGACCTGGTGCACATGTGGACCGACGAAACCTATCCCGAGAGCGTAGTAGCCAACGGCGGAATCTATGCATGGAAAGACGGGCGCGAAAATCCGGATACCTGCGTTGCAGCGGTCACTTATCCCAAGGGTTTCCTCTATACTTACAAAACCATCTTCGGAAACAGCTTCAGAAGCTTCTCCAGAATTCAGGGACGCGATGGAACCATCGCCAACTATGGCGGCGAAGGCGCTTCACTCTTTACGGTCAGTAAAGAAGGCGGCAGGCATGAATTTGAAGGATGCCCATTAAGCGCCAGCGTTCCAATCGTGAGCCCGGCGGCAGACGAGGAAGAGATTGTAAAAGTTGCGGACGCCGAACCGCCCTCCACGGACGGCCCCGGCGACGATAGCCTGGTTCATATCATGAACTGGCTGAATTCCATGCGTTCGCGCAACACGCCCAATGCAAATGTGAATCACGGATTCTCGGCTTCTGTTGTCTGCATTATGGCGGCTCAATCCTACTGGAGCGGCAAGAAACTCTACTGGAATCCGGCGACGGAAGAAATCGTCGATCAGCCGGTAGTACCGAGACAGCGTGATTCCGTAACGGCCGGAATGTAGCGCCGGCCTCCTGGCCGGCTGTAGCGTGGACCTCCCGGTCCACGCTCCCTCTACGCCTTCAGGAGAAATGCTCTAACCTCCGTCTGTTAGAGACGAATTGGAGCAGTTGTGGCGCATAAGCTCTAGCGCTGCATGATCTAAAGAGCTTTCGCATTTCCTTCTCATCTCGTTCCATTGTTTGCTGCGGTGAGCTTTTGCTACACTGTTTGGATGATTTCCACTCGAAGGTACTTTGGTCTGCTAATTATCGTTGCGAGCCTCCTTGCAGGACTGCACACGGCATCCGCTCAAGTAAAGGTATGGGAAGGCACATTCAAGATTCCTGTTTACGAAGAAGGCCCTCCCAATCCGAATCCGCCCTTCGACCAGTACAATCGCAACACAAACTATCCTTATACGTTGCGCGATCAACTGACGAATCAGCGGAATGACCATGATTTGCGCGCGATATTTTTGGAAAACGAGTACCTGAAGTGCACCGTTCTGCCCGATCTTGGCGGACATATATATACATGCATCGACAAGCTCAGCAACCAGCCGATGTTTTACGCCAATCCTTCCATCAAGAAAGCGGAAATCGGATACCGGGGCAGTTGGGCAGCGTTTGGAGCCGAATTCAACTTCCCCGTGTCGCACAACTGGATTACTCTTTCGCCCATCGATTTTTCCTATGCGAAGAACGCGGACGGCAGCGCCTCGATCTTTATCGGCAACATCGACCGCGTGTACGGAACGCAATATCTCGTCGAGATGATTCTTCGCCCCGCATCAACGGTTCTGGAAACGAAGGTGACGCTGAGCAATCGCGCCGATGTGCGCCATCGTTATTATTGGTGGAGCAATGCGGGCGTGCAGGTGTGGGACGATTCGCGGATCAGCTATCCCATGCGCTTTACCCAGGCCCACGGCTTTGCGGATATCGATACCTGGCCTGTGGATTCGAGCGGTACCGACATCAGCATCCTGAAGAACCAGCTTTACGGCCCGGTGTCGCGGTTCATGTATGCCAGCGCCGAGCCTTATAACGGTATCTGGCACCCGCATACAAATACCGGCATCGTTCACTATGCGCCGTTCAAGGATTTGCCCGGCAAGAAGATCTGGTCCTTTGCCTCCGATGCCGACGGACTCGATTGGCGCAAAAATCTCTCTGACAATAACAGCGCCTACATGGAAGTCCAGGGCGGCATCTTCCGCAATCAGGAGACCTACGCATTTCTCGAACCGCGTCAGACCATCCATTTCTCTGAGTACTGGATGCCCGCGCGCGATTTGGGCGGCTTTGTTCGCGCAAACCTCAACGGCGTTCTGAATCTGAGCCGCAAGGACAATGCGCTCGAAGTAGCATTCAATGCCAACCAGGCGTTTCCCGGCGCCACCGTGCGCATATCGGACGGAAGCAACGTGGTGCTGAGCGAGAAGCAGGATCTTGCGCCAGAGCGCACCTGGAAGCATGAAATCGCATCGGCAGACAGCGCCAAGAAATATACCGTGGACATTTTGGACGCAAGCGGCGCCGTGCTGATGCATCAGGTTGAAGGCGAATATGACTGGACTCCGAAGGAAGACGTTCACGTCGGCAAGCAACAGCACTTCCCCATGCCCGCAGCAGCGGAACGCACTGAAGACGATTGGGTGCAGTTCGCCAAAGATCAAGAGCTGAATGGCGCTCGCCTGCCTGCGCTGAAGGATTACAAAGAAGCGCTGGAAAAGTTTCCCACCAGCTACTCGCTGCAGTTAGCCGCTGGACGGCTGTCGACGGACTTGCTTCATTACGACGAGGCAATCAAATATCTGGCGCCTGTAGAGCTACGTGAAACCTCGAACCCGGAACCTTCCTATTATCTCGGAATCGCCTACGATGCCCTGGGCCGCGAACGCGAAGCCAGGCTCTCCTATGGAGAAGCGCTAAGAGTGCCGGAGTTTCACGCCGCCGGCAGTTTGAAGCTGGCTGAGCTGGAAGCACGGCAAGGCCATCTTCAGGCAGCGGCAAACGATCTGGCAGAAGCGCTCAAGAGTGCTGGAGACGATCTGCGCAGCGCGGAAGAGCTGGTGGCCGTTGAAAACGCGCTGGGCCAGACCGATGCGGCAAATACGCTGGCCAAACAATGGCTGGCTCGCTATCCCACCAGCTATTTTCTTCGCGAAGAACTCGCAGAGCCCGACAATGCACACCTGGCAGCGGATTATCAGCGCGTCTTGAATATCGCGGCGGAATATATGCGGCTGGGCCTGTATGAGAAAGCATTAGGCGTTCTTTCCAGAACCTATCCCCAGGTTCCCGCCGACCAGAGTGAGCCCGCCAATGTGCTGCCTCAGGACGATCCGGTGGTGTTGTATTACCGCGCCTACTGCGAACAGAAACTGGGACGCTCCACAACGGATGATTACGCCTCCGCCGCAAAGGCTTCGACCAAGTACATATTCCCGAGCGGAGCTACCAGCTACAAGGTATTGCAGTCGGCCCTGGCCGCCAATCCCGACGATGCGAACGCCAACTATCTGCTGGGGACTCTCGAGTTCTCAGTCGATATGACGGATGCAGGGTTGGAGAACTGGAAGCATGCGCAGCAATTGCATCCGCAGATTCCGGCGTTGGATAGAGATATTGGTCTGGCGCTGCTGCAGATCAAGGGCGATACTGAGGGCGCGCTGGCCTCATTCAAGCGCGGTGTGGAGGTCGACGATCCGAATAACCTGGATAACTATTTCGGCCTCGACCAGACTCTCAGTCTGCTGAAGCATCCGGCGGCGGAGCGCGTAGCAGCATTGGGCCACTACCCTGACCTCGCGAACATGCCCACGGATCTCTTCTACGAATATGACTTGGCACTGGCGGAGAACGGCGATTTCGATCGCGCGGAGTCGCTCTTCCATAACCGTTTTTTTGTGCGTGCCGAAAATGGGACCAACGTGCGGCAGGTGTGGGTGGAAGTGCGTTTGCTGCATGCCATGGCGCTGGCCAAAGAGGATCATTGCAATGCGGCGCTCTCCGTAGCTTCAAACCTGGGCGCCGTCGTGCCGGGGCTGGACTTTACCAACGACGGCATGCAGCCGACTCTCGAATCGGCCCGCACCGAATACCTGTTGGGCAATTTAGAGTCGGGTTGCGGTCATGCGGACGCAGCCAAAAAACACTATGAACGGGCAGCCGGCTTCAAAGGTGAAGGCGATGTCGCATGGGCCTCAAAGGCGGCAAGGAAGCTAGGCAACTATGACGAAGCCAAGTGGCATGCTGAACTGATGCGCGCGGCTGTTTCGCGTGGGGACGCAGGGGCAAGCTCTCACTCCTATTACTCCGCAATGGCGCAACTGGAGCTGGGAAATAAAGCAGCAGCCGATGCGGATCTCCACAGGGCATTCATGAAGCCCGACCGAACGCTGGCCTACCACCTGAGCCGGTTGGCGCTGGCCGGCGAAGACAACTAAAAAGTGGATCGCCGCTCAAAACTATAAAGAAAAGGAGATGCCAGTTAAGCGGCATCTCCTTTTTTGCTCACTTTTCCGCCGCAGCTCTTTGCACTATAACGTTTCTGTGCGAAATCACCGGATGCGCGCTCTCGTCCTCTGCCGTGGCAATTGCCTGGAGTGAGTAGTTACCGAGCGCGGACGGCGTCTTCAGCGTTATCGCGTAGGATTGCGCTCCCAGAGGCGCGAGCGAAAACGGCGTCTCCTCGGCGGCTGCTTCTCTGCCCTCTTCATCCGTAAATATCAACCTCAGCTTACCGGCGCGAGGCCGGTCTTCATCGTTCACCATGGCGATGGTATAGTCGTGCGATTCCGCCGCATTCAATGAAGGATGCCAGAAGTTCAAATATACTCCCAGCGGATTGAAGGCCTGCTCCATCGCTTTTTCAAAATGCGGTTCCAGCTTGAGATTTTTGAGATCGATGAAGTGGTCAGAGGTAAACGCCTTTGGGTCGCTGGCCGTGAGGTAAACAAAATGCAGCACTCCGGCATAGCGTCTGTAGGCGCGCCAGAACTCAGTCTCCCCGCCCAGCAGATAAGCTTGTAGTGCAAAGCGATTCTCCGTCGTATTTTTCTCGCCCAGCAGCTTGGGATAAAGCTTCTGTGTCAGCAGCGTCGGCGTACCATCGCGGTTCAGCCATAGCCAGCCGTATTCATTCAGAATCATGGCGTGGCCGGTTTTGCTGGTGGCATTGTTTTGCGCCGGGCCCATTAACTCCTCAAGATCGGTGATCTGGAATGAATGGCCGGGATCGTCTTTCATCGCCAGCCCCCAAAGCAAATATTGATGATCGGGCACCGGATCATCCGCTCCCACTGGCGCGTTGTAACTGTTCTCCCATGGTCGGCGAGACAGGTCGAGATTGCGCACGGCGGGAATGACGGTAGTGGTAAATTGCGGCAGAAAAGATTCGTTAGTCGCATCCCAGATTGCAACGCTGGGATGATTCCAGTTGTCCCGCATCCACTCTTTGTATTCGCTGATCATTTCGTTGGTATCGTACTGCGTCCGAAACTGGCCCCAGTTGTTCCCCCCAACCCACACAAAGTACTGGTTCTCGATCAGCAATCCATTTTCATCCGCAATCTCCAGCCAGCGATCGGGCACGGGGCCTATGCAGAAGCGAAAGGCATTCCAGTGCAACTGTTTCGGAATCTCAACCAACAGGCGATGCAGCCACGCCTCGTCCCAGGGCAGCGTGCCCACATCCGGGTCCTCAAAGAAGCGGTGCAGCGTAATGTTCGACCCGCGCAGAAAATACGGACGCCCATTCAGATAAGCGCGTTGCGTAACCGTATCGAAGCGGAACTCCCGCATTCCGAAGCGCGTGGTCACTTGGTCGCCCGCCGTGCTGGTTGCAACCTGGTAGAGGAACGGATCGTCGGGACTCCAAAGATGCGCTTTGGTCACGAGAATATTTTGCGTCACTATTTTCACGCCGCCCGCGGGAACTTCCACTTGCGTCTGAATCTTTGCGGATGAAACTGCTCGAGATTTCCACTCGTTAACCTGTTGCGTAACTTCGGTCGTCACAGCGCGATCGGAATAATTATGCAATTCCGTCTGCACCAAAATGCCGCTGACCGGATTGCTTGCGTTCGCCAGTTGCGGGGCCACCTGCACCGACGCGATGACCGGATTGTTCATCACCATCAAAGTCACATCGTCGTAGATGCCAGGCGTCCAGCGGTTCTTCTCAAAATCCGTCCCCTGCGAGACGTTGGCGGGCAGAACGCCAGGATGCGCTCCAATCCGAATCATCAACTCATTCGCCGCATTCCAATGAATCGCCCCAGTCACATCAAACCATGCGGCAGTAAAGCACGGATCATGCTCGCCGATGCGCACGCCGTTCAGATAAACCACCGTGCCGAACTGCGCCTTGTTCACCTTGAGCAGAGCCACCGCGTTCTTAGCCGGCGCCTGAAATGTCTTCCGATACCAGAAATAATTCCGTTGCTGGTGCGAGATGCCGCGCGCGCCGCCCAGTTTGTCGTAATCGGCTTGGCTATACCTTCCCTGTTGCACCAGGTTGGAGAGCAGTTGCCGGCTCTGGTACTGATCCACATCGGGAAACGCCGGAATGGCTGAATGCGCCAGCCCGGGCACCGGCGCCGTGTGATGATAGCCCGCCGGAATCTCATTGGCGCCGACGCTGTCTTCCACATCCCACTGGCCATCCAAAGACAGCGTGGTGCGATGCTTGGTTTGCGCACCCGCCGCCAGCGAGCAGATCGCCGTGCAGCAGCAGATAAAACGGAGAATCATTTTCAGAGAGATCATGCACTTGGCTCCAAAAGAAGAACTGCACGTCTCAAGGCTTGAATCAAAGCCGCAGACCCGCAGAGCTTCTTCCTTTCAATCAAATTTTAACGCCACCGATCATATCTGACAGATGAGATTGCGGACAAGGTGGAGATTCTCGTTTGTTCAATCAGCGCACATTGCAGTGCGCGAGGCTTCAGATCGAATTGACAGTGAGCAGCGCCTCAAATTCAAATGGTGGACGCTGTCAGCCGACCCTGGAGCCAGCCACATCATCCCGCAGGAGTTTTCGCAACTTGCCTCCTCAACCCGCCCTCCACACAGGCTACCTCTATCGCATCGCCCTCACCGGCGCCATCGCCGGATTGCTCTTCGGCTTCGATACCGCGGTCATCAACGGCGCGTTGCTCTCTCTGCGCAGTCACTTCGCGCTCTCTGAAATCCAGGTGGAGTTTGCCGCCAGCAGCCTGCTCTACGGCTGCCTGTTCGGAGCCATGGCCGCCGGCTCGCTCAGCGACCGGTATGGCCGGAGATCCATGCTTCGTCTCAGCGCAGTGCTCTTTCTGCTCTCCGCCGTCTTTGCCGCAGTACCCACCACCTTTACTGAGTTCCTGCTGGCCCGCTTCCTGGGCGGCCTGGGCATCGGATTCGCATCCACCATCGCGCCCCTTTATCTCGCTGAAGTATCGCCAAAAGAAAAGCGCGGCAGCATCGTATCACTGAATCAGATTGCGATTGTCATGGGCATGCTGCTGGCCTACTGCACCAACTGGTTACTGGCCTTTACCGGCGCATCCGCATGGCGCTGGATGTTCGGCGCCGCCGCTTTTCCCGCTCTCGCCTTTATTCTTTGTCTTCGCTTTGTACCCGAAAGCCCCCGCTGGCTCTTTCAGAAAAATCGCATTCAGGAGGCAGACGCCGCTTTTGGCGCCATCGGTGGAGAAGCCGGCCGCTCAGAACGGCTGGAGGAGATTCGCGACGCCATCGCCCAGGAAACTCCCGCTCCCGGCTGGCTGCGCCGTCTTCGCCGCCCGCTTCTGCTTGCTGTCGGCGTCGCCATTCTGCAACAAATAACCGGCATTAACACCGTCCTCTATTACGGCTCCATGCTCTTTGTAGCCCACGGCAACAGCGGCAGCGACGAGCGCGCCTTCGCAGCGAATGTGCTCATCGGGCTCTCCAACCTGGTCTTCACCCTGATTGCGCTTTGCATTATCGATCGTATCGGCCGGCGCACCATGCTCACATCCTCCGCCTCCGTCATGTGCGTGGCGCTGCTGCTGCTGGTCTTTCAATTTCATCGCGCGCACGCCGACTTCGCTCTCATCGTAGGCAGCACCATGCTGTATACGGCAGCATTCTCCATGGGCCTCGGTCCCGGAGCATGGCTCTATATCGCCGAGATCTTTCCCACTAATGTTCGCGGCCGCGCCATGTCCATCGCCACCGCCGTTCTTTGGGGCAGTTGCATTCTGGTCTCCAACACTTTCCTCACCATGGTTCGCGCCCTCGGTCCAGGCGGCGCTTTTGCAGTTTACGCGGGCATCTGCGCCTTTGCCGCGTTATTCTTTTCACGGCTCCCGGAGACGCGCGGACGATCGCTCGAAGAGATCGAGCAGTCCTGGAATCCGTGATCGCCTCAGCAGTCCCATTTCATTGAAGTCAGATAATCTAAATGTATTGAGGCACTATGAAAGCGGAAAACAAGAGCGCAAGCAACAATGAGACCGAAGAGCTCCACTTGAGCGGCAGATTTGCCAGCGCGGTGGACTATGCCCGTCACATCCACATCGAGCGGCGCAAAGGAACCGGCATTCCATATATGGCACACTTACTGGGTGTTGCATCCCTGGTCATGGGCGAGGCCGGGCACGTAGGTTTCCCGGTTACCGAAGATATGGTCATCGCCGCGCTGCTTCACGACGCTGCCGAAGATCATGGCGGAGCACTGCGGCTCAGGGATATCGAGCACAATTTCGGCTCGAATGTGGCGCGCATGGTGGAGGGGCTCTCAGACAGCCTCTCCGAAGACCCCACCAACAAGCAGTCCTGGCTGGAACGCAAACAAGCTTACGTCGAAGGGCTGCGCCACGAACCGGCAGACGTCCAGCTCATCTCAGCAGCCGACAAGCTCTACAACGCAAGGGCGATCCTTGAAGACTACCGGGAGATCGGGCCAAAGGTTTGGGAGCGTTTCAAGCGTGGCCGGAAGGAACAAATCTGGTACTTCGATGAGCTGCTGACAATCTTCAAATCATCAGCAGGCAATCGGATTGTGGAAGAATTGGAGCGGGTAGTGAACGAACTGAGGCAGTTATCGTCAGGGGAGCTGTAATCTGTTTATTTCGCTGGTGTGGCGCGCCGGTCGCCCCCAAAAGCGAGCCAACGGCCCGCGCTGCCGCCCTAGGCGCAGAGGCACAGCGTTCTCAAGGGGGTTCCGCGCCAACTCCGTCCTAAGGTCGCAGGAATCCCTCTTGAAGGCGCTCATTTCAATGATGGAGCCGTTAAAAGAGGCGTGTTCGATTCCCCCCCTGCGGTTCGAGTTACCGGGACCAATCATCCCTCGATAAATGAATCGGCAATTTCTCGTCAACCCAGAACCGCGGTACACGGTCCCATAAGCAGCGAACAATTCCGCGCCGAATTCATCCAATATAGCTTCAGATACGCCGAATTGTGATCGGCATCACGAAACAGCAACTGGTAACGGGCGACGCAGTGGCGCGACCATGCGCATCCGGGATTCAGGGCATTTGACCGCAAGCTCCCGTGACGCGTAGATTAAAAAAACAGAAAGAGAATTCTTGAACCAAGTGTCCAACGCGAGTTGGTTCAACATCAATGCATTCGGATGTTCAGTTCGAGTGTGTGCGGAGATCGGCCGCTGTCTTTTGATACTGTCCGCCGTCTCGTTAATGACCATGCCCATAACGGAGCATATTTGGACTTGGGATCATTATCTGGCCGGCGGCCAGGACTTTGAGTTTGGCGCACTCGTGATACTGATGACCCTATGCCTGGTGCTCCTGCTTGCATGGAATTGCAGGCGGAGTGTTGACCTGTACTTCGGTATCTGGCGCCTGTTCTCGTTCACTTGCGGCGACTGTATATTGGCCAGAACTACGCCTTGTGAGACGATCCCGGCTTTCCTTGACCAGCGAGCGCTCTGCCCTGTTTCAGGCGTGTACCTCCCTCCTCTTCAGATCTGATCTATCCCCACTCCAGATGCCCATCGCGGTTGGCTAGTCTCCTATTTTCACTCACAGGAGATAGTGAGCGATTCACTGTGCCGTCCCGCACTGTTCGACGAATTGAATACAACCGTATTGCCACCTGCTTTCCAGGAGTATCCGCCATGAAGAGCTTCATCTGCGCCAGCCGTCTCTCTTTTTATGAGAGTTTTAACAGCATCTACAGCAATTTTGCCCGGTTGATTCACTCCATCCCGGCCTTGATGCTTCTAATCGGTATCCCTTTCTGCTCCACAGCGGTGGCGCAGACGGCGCATTTCAGCGGCGCTGTGAGCACGGTGGGCAGCGGCTTCAGTTGCCCCGTGGGCGCGGCGGTGAACGGCAGCGGGAACATCTTCGTCGTCGATCCGTGCCTCAATGCGGTGAAGGAGATTGTTGCGGGTACCGGCGGCGCAGCCAGCGGCACGGTCAACTCCAGCTCCACGGTCATCCCCGTGGGCAGCGGCTTCGCCACTCCCTCCGGCGTTGCGGTGGACAGCAGCGGGAACGTCTTCGTCGCCGATCGGGGCCACAATGCGGTGTACGAGATTGTTGCAGGTACCGGCGGCGCAGCAAGCGGCACGGTCAACGCCAGCTCCACGGTCAACCCCGTGGGCAACGTCTTCAGCAATCCCGACGGCGTTGCGGTAGACGGGAGCGGGAACGTCTTCGTCGCCGATTCGGGCAACAATGTGGTGAAAGTGATTGTGGCAGTGGGGGGCGTTGTCTCCAGCACCTCCGCGGTCTACCCCGTGGGCAGCGGTTTCAGCTGGCCCTTTGGCGTTGCGGTAGACGGGAGCGGGAACGTCTTCGTCGCCGATATCCACAACAATGCGTTGTACGAGATTGTTGCAGGTACACCCACAGTGAATGTGGTGGGCATCGGCTACAGCGATCCCCAGGGCGTAGCGGTGGACGGGAGCGGGAACGTCTTCGTCGCCGATACGATGAACAATGCGGTGAAAGAGATTGTGGCGGGCACCGGCGGCGCAGCCAGCGGCACGGTCTACTGGGGCTCCACGGTAAATGTGATGGGCAGCGGCTTCAGCTATCCCGCTGGCGTGGCGGTGAACGGCAGCGGGAATGTCTTCGTTGCCGATTCGGGCAGCAGTGTGGTGAAGGAGATCCAGACGGGGACCGCAAACTATGGCTCGGTGGCGGTAGCTACGACTGCTCCTCCCACCATAACGCTCACGTTCTATTTTGATACGGGCGGCACCATCGCAGCGCCCGCCGTGTTGACTCAGGGGGCGGCCAACAAGGACTTCACAGACGCGGGCACAGGCACCTGCACCACCAACGGAACCTCCCACGCCTACTCAGCGGGCGACACCTGCACCGTGGTCGTGACGTTCACGCCCACGCGGCCAGGACAACGCCTGGGCGCGGCGCAGTTGATAGGCTCCGGCGGCGGCGTCATAGCGACGGGAAATATATACGGCATAGGCATCGGACCCATGGTCACCTTCCCCAGCAACACGACCGTGAGCACCCTGGGCAGCGGATTGATTGAACCCTCCGGCGTGGCAGTGGACGGAAGCGGCAATGTCTACATTGCGGATGCGATGGTCAACAGCGTGGTAGAAGTGCCGTGGACGGGGAATGGGTACGGAGCACAATTGACGCCTGGGTGGACCCCGAGGCGTCGCGGTGGACGGAGGCGGCAACGTCTACATTGCCGATACCGGCAACAGCCGCGTACAGAAGTTGCCGTGGAATGCCGGCAGCTTCGGTACGCAGACCACAATTGTCAGCGGGCTCGATAACCCCTTTGCTGTGGCGGTGGATGGGGGCGGCAACGTTTACATCGCCGATAACGACGATGATCACGTGATCAAGGTGCCGTGGACCGGCAATGGTTACGGCACGCAGACAATCGTGGGCAGCGGCCTGGATTATCCCGTTGGCGTGGCAGTGGACGGTAGCGGCAACGTCTACATCGGCGATAACGGCCACAGCCGCGTGGTAAAAGTGCCGTGGACCGGCAACGGCTACGGCACTCAGACGACGGTGGGCAGTGGCCTGTCTTATCCCTATGGCGTTGCGGTGGATGGGAGCGGCAACGTCTACTTTGATGACACTACAAATCAACGCGTCGTGAAGGTGCCATGGACCGGCAGCGGCTACGGCACACAAACGACTGTTGCCAGCGGCCTGAATTACCCCTACGGCGTGGCTGTTGATGGAAGCGGAAATGTCTATGTCGCCGATACGCACAACAATGCGGTGAAGATGATCGACCTGAGCAATCCTCCGTCATTGAGCTTCGCCTCGACGGAGGTAGGTTCGACCAGCTCCGACAGCCCGCAGACAGTGACAATAGCCAACAGCGGCAACGCGGACCTGAACTTCCCGGCTCCGCGGAGCGGAAACAATCCCAGCATCTCGGCAAACTTTACGCTGGACAGCAGCGGGACGACGGCCTGCCCACTAGTCAGCAGCGGAGCCGGATCGCCGGGCACACTGGCGCAGGGCACATCGTGCGCTCTGCCCATCAGTTTCGTACCTACGTCAAGCGGCGGCATCGGCGGATCGCTGGTTCTGACAGACAATAACCTCAATGCGAGCGGCGCCACACAGACGATCCCGCTTAGTGGCACTGGCCTTATTGCAACAACCACAACGCTGAACTCGTCTCTGAACCCCTCTATCTATGGCCAGGCAGTGACGTTCACCGCAACTGTAACGAGCGGAGATGGAACCCCCACCGGGACAGTGCAGTTCAGCGTGGATGGAAGCGCCGTGGGATCGCCGCAAACCTTGGTCGGCGGATCGGCTACATATTCCACCAGCGCCCTCGCTGCGGGAACCCATAGCATCACCGCGGTGTATACGACCGACTCGGGCAGCTACTTCGCCACCAGCACTTCGAGTTCGTTGTCGGATACGGTCAACGCGGCTGGCACGTCGACAGCAGTGGCAAGCAGCAGCAGCCCCTACGGCTTTTCGACTGTCGACGATTCGGTGACCTTTACTGCCACCGTCACCCCGAGTACAACCCCGAGTTCAGCCAGTGCAGTGGTCATCTCCGGGTCGGTGGGTTTCTACCTGGATGGCTCCAGCACTCCGATGAGCGGCTGCAGCGCCCTGAGCTACAGTACTTCCACTGGCAATGCGACGGCGACCTGCACGACCTCGGCGCTGACGGCCAGCGGCTCCCCGCACTCGATCGTTGCGGGGTATTTGGGCGATTCAAACCACAACAGTAGCGACAACACTGCGGCCCCGTTGTCGCAGACGGTTAACAAGGCCAGCACCACGACAACGGTGGCCTCGTCTTCGGCTGGCTTTCCACCCACTTCGTCCGTGGATGACTCTGTGACCTTTACGGCGACGGTGACACCGCCGAGCGGCGCTGTGGTGCCGCGCGGCACGATGACGTTTACCGACAACGGCAGTGCGCTGTGCACTTCAGTGTCTGTAACCTGGCACGCCGGAAGCAGCAATGCGACCTCGGCCTGCACGACCTCGGCGCTAACGGCCAGCGGCTCGTCGCACTCGATCGTTGCGGTATATAACGGCGATGGCAGCGACACAAACTACATTAAGAGCACAAGTTCCATCCTGAACCAGGTGGTCAACAAGGCCAGCACCACGACAACGGTGGCCAGCAGCAGAGCCGGCAATAGTTCTACCGTCAACGCTTCTGTGACCTTTACGGCCACGGTGGCCCCGAGCCCGGTCCCGAGCTTGGCCAATGAATTGGCAATTTCCGGGTCAGTGAACTTTCAGGACTCCGGCACGACGATCACCAACTGCGGTGCTCAGCCGGTGAGCTTCAATAGCGGTTCATCGACTTACACGGCCACTTGCACAACGTCGGCTCTGGTTGCGGGCACGCACTCTAGCATCGACGCGGTGTATGCGGGCGATTCGAACTACATTACCAGCACCTCAAGCGCACTGCAGCAGACAGTAAGTGCGCTTGCCACGACCATCGGCGTAAGCGCATCGCCTTCAAGTTCCACCAGCGTCAACACGGCGGTGACCTTTACGGCACAGCTTGCCGGAGGACCCTTTACGGTATCCCCCGCGGGGACAGTAACATTTACGATTAAGGGAAGTTCGAGCCCCGATTGCCCTGACATGACAGTCAATACTAGCGGAAGGGCGACCTGCACGACTTCAAGGCTGACTGCCACATCGGATGCGATTGTCGCTACCTACTCGGGCGACCTTAACTACACGGTAGCCTCTGCCGGTACGATGACCCAGACGGTCAGCCCAATGGGCACTACGACTGCGCTGGATTCGACGCCCAACACCGGCTCCCACTGGACCGTCGACCAGCCGGTGACCTTAAAGGCCACCGTTATCCCGTCCTCCGGCACCGCTTATGTGCCCTACTCGGGGAGCGTGACCTTTACGGACACCACCGGCAGCATTACCGGTTGCAGCTCCGCGGTCCCGGTGAATACCACCACCGGCGTGGCCTCCTGTACCGCCGCGGCCCTGATCGCAGGCAACCACAGTATTACCGCAACGTATGCGGGCGATACGAACTACAACGGCAACCCATCAAGTGCGCTGGGGAATACGGTCGACAAGGCCGCCACCACGACCACGGTGGCCTCCTCCGGTTCTTCTTCGACCGTGAATCAGTCGGTCACCTTCACCGCCACGGTGGCCCCCAGCCCCAGCGGCACGGCCTACGTTTCCTATTCGGGATCAGTGACCTTCCTGGATGGCAGCAACACCATCCCCGGTTGCATCACGGCGGTTGCGGTCAACACCAGCACCGGACTGGCCACCTGTACGACCACAGCCCTGACCGCGGCTACCCACTCTATCGTCGCAACTTATTCGGGCGATTCAAACTACATCGGCAGCACCTCCAGTACGCTGCCGCAGACGGTTTCAGCGCTTGCCACTACCATCGGCGTGAGCGCTTCACCTTCGAGTTCCACCAGTGTCAACACGGCGGTAACCTTTACGGCGCAACTCGCCGGAGGTCCCTTTGCGGTATCCCCCTCGGGAACGGTAAGTTTCACGGTCAACAGTAACTCGGTAGCGGATTGCCCAAGCATGACAGTGTCTTCGAGCGGCTTGGCGACCTGCACGACTTCAAGGCTTGCTGCCGGGTCTAATACGATCACTGCCACCTACTCGGGCGACAGCAACTTTACAGTGGCCACCGCGGGCACGGCGACCCATACCGTCAATGCGCTTGCCGCTACACTCGGCGTGACCGCATCGCCATCGAGTTCTACAATGGTCAACGATTCGGTGACCTTCACGGCTCAACTCGCCGGCGTTGCCTTTACTCCAGTTGTTCCTTCAGGAACGGTTAACTTCACGGCTAATGGGAGTACGATCTCCGGTTGCGTAGCAGTGTCGGTGAATGCCTCCGGAAGGGCGACCTGTACAACATCCTCGCTGGCCGCCGGCTCTGATCCGATCGCTGCCACCTACTCGGGCGACTCCAACTACACGGTGTCTACTGCCGGTACGATGACCCAGACCGTCACGGCGACGACTACAACAACCGCTGCCTTCGCAACCTTGAACTACAGCTCAAGTTCGCAGACAGTCTCCTTATCGGCAACGGTGACGAGCGGGTCGGGAGCGGTGAATGTCGGCACGGTGACCTTCACTGTATTCAATGGAGGCACGCTAGTTGGCGCGGCGGTGACCAGCGGCACGGTGACCAGCGGAGCAGCCAGCGCCACATACACTCTGCCGGGTGGTACGGCAGTGGGCGCGTATTCCATCCAGGCCGTATACAACGCGAGTGCACCCTTTGCCACTAGCAGTGACAGCACTCATTCGTTTACTGTGGGCAAAGCCACGGCGACAGTCACGCTGGGCAGCCTTTCGCAGACCTACACCGGCTCTGCGCTGGCGGCCACGGCCACCACTACGCCCAGTGGCTTGACGGTGAACTTCACCTACAACGGCAGTTCAACCGCCCCAACAACGGTGGGCAGCTACACCGTTGTCGGAACCATTAGCGACAGCAATTACCAGGGCACGAATACTGGCACGCTTGTGATTGGCAAGACGTCGCCTGCCGTCACCTGGGCGACACCGGCGGCGATCACCTACGGAATTGCGCTCAGTTCAACTCAACTGAATGCGACCGCATCCGTGCCCGGTACGTTCGCTTATACGCCCGTAGCCGGAACTGGACTGTCTCCCGGATCGCAGACCTTGTCGGTAACCTTCACGCCCACAGACACTGCCGACTACTCGACGGCAACGGCCAGTGTGACACTGGTGGTGAACAAAGCTACGCCCACAATCACCTGGGCCACACCCGCGTCCATTACCTACGGCATGGTACTCAGTTCAACGCAATTGAATGCGACGGCATCTGTGACGGGAACATTCGTCTACAGCCCCGCAGCCGGTACAACACCAGCCGTGGGCAGCGACACGCTTTCGGTCACCTTTACCCCGACCGACACAACCGACTACACCACAGCGACAGCATCTGTAACACTGGTCGTCACGGCCTATCCTGTGCCCGTGATAAGCAGCATGTCACCTGCGTTCACGAGCGCCGGTGGAGCAACCTTCACGCTCACCATCACCGGAACCGAATTTGTTTCGGGATCGACGGCCTACTGGGGCACCACCGCACTCGCTACAACCTACATGAGTGCGACTCAACTCACAGCGCAGGTCACAGCGGCTTCCATCGCCACTGCAGGTACCACTGCGGTGACGATACAAACCCCGACGCCCGGCGGCGGCACTTCCAATTCAATTCTGTTTGAAGTGGATACTAGCGGATCTACAACCACCGCGCCGACATTTACTTCTTTGACTGCGACCGTGACTGCCGGGGCCACAGCCAGCTATCCGGTGACTCTGCCTTCCTCTGTGACAAGCGTTTCTGTAACATGCCTGAATCTGCCCACGGGAGCAACTTGCAGCTATTCCTCTACAACCAATACAGTGACGATCACAACCTCCTCGACAACACCCAAAGGAACCTATCAGGTCACGGTAGTCTTCACTGAAACTGTGTCCGGTGCGGCCACCGCAGGCATTCTGCTGCCTATCATCTTGCTTCCTCTTCTGTTTATGAGGAAAAAGCTAGCGGCACGGGGCGTATGGGTTACTGCTTGTCTGGGGCTCGTTCTGATGGCTGCGGCTGCCTTTAGTACTGGCTGCGGCGGAGGCGGGTCTACCACTCAGACTCACCAGGTGATGAGTTCGGGCTCAGTCAGCCTCACAGTCCAATAGAATCAACTGTACGATCCCGTCTGGAGTGGCAAAAGCAGTCACTCCAGACGGGACTGCGCTAACATCCCGTGCAAAGTCTTATGCCGTCGTCCGCTATTTTTTGTGCGGTGCAATCCAGGTTTTAGCGTCGATTGGTCTGACATTCCGATCTTTACGCCCAGGTTTTGAGAAGATTCTCAGTTGTTGAAAACGGTCCGAGGTGCTCTTCCAGGCCCAATAATAATCAGAATTGGGAGTTCCGGGAGTATTGTCGCTTACTCGTCAGTTACCTTCTGGTTAATAGTTGCCTCGAACGGGACCGCAATAGACTGGCATGGGATAGTGCCAACGTACTGATACGCCAAAATCAACCAATGTCCAGACCGACAGCCAGGATCGGTAATGAAAAACGCCGTAGGGGCCGGGAATGCTTCCTGGGTTGTCGGCAACTCGGAAACCAAACCACTGCTGAGCATTAGAGCTTGGCTGCTAATTCGTGATTGAGAAGATCATTCAGGCCGCAGAACCACTGAACGGCAATAACTTGCCGCCCCTTTGGGTATGCTCCAGGAAATCGGCCCAATCCTGCATCATCTTAGCCCGTGGTTCAAGGTAGAGCGCGTGATTGTAAGCAGCGGACACGGCATTACGCGGCGCGTGGGCAAGCTGCAACTCGATGTGATCGTGGTTATAGCCCTGCTCATGCAGGACCGTCGAAGCCAAGCCTCTGAAGCCGTGGCCAGTCATGCGACCCTTATAACCCATCCGCTCAAGCGCCTTCAAGATCGTCAAATTCGACATTGTTTTAGTTGAGTCCTGCTCGCCAGGGAAGACAAGCTCACCAGTGCCCGAGATCGTCCGCAAAAGCTCAAGCACTTCTACGGCCTGGATTGACAGCGGAACAATGTGAGGTGTCTTCATCTTCATCCGGGTTTCGGGGATAGACCAACGCTGAGCGTCAAAGTCGAACTCTTCCCAGCGCGCGCCAATCAACTCGCTGGTACGGACAAAAGTGAGCGCCATCAGTTTGATAGCCAACCGTGTCAGTTGCCGCCCCTCATATACTTCGATGGAGCGGAGCAGCGCCGGAAGCTCGCGGGCATCGATGCGAGCCATGTTTGTCTTACGCGTCGGCTTCAGGATGTCCGAGGGCCGAATCTCGGCGACGGGATTGCGCTTGCTGTAGCCGTGTGCGACTGCGTAGCGGAAGACCATGCCCACGATCTGCAATATCCGCTTCGCCATGTCCGAGGCTCCACGGGCTTCAATCCCTTTGGCGAGCTGGACAAGCTCCATCGGCTCTACGTCGGCGATGGGCCTTTCTCCCAGAACCGGGTAGACATTTACCTTCAGACGATTCCGCGTTGTGGCTGAGTGGCGCGCGCTCTTGTTTCCCTTCCAGTGCTCCAACCACAACTCGGCGATCTTCTCGAAGGTATGCTCCGTGGCGACCTTGACCGCTGTCTTTTCGGCCATCCGCTCGGCCATCGGGTCGATGCCGTTGGCTAATCTCTTCCGGGCCGCATCCCGGCGCTCGCGGGCATCGGCCAGCGCAACTTCGGGGTATCGGCCCAGGGCCATCAACTTCTCGGCTCCGTCAAAGCGGTATTTCCATCGCCAGAGCTTTCCCCCGGCTTGAGTGATGAGCAGATGCAACCCGCCACCATTGGAGAGCTTGTAGGGCCTTTCAGTGGGCTTGGAGCGTCGAATCTCAGTGTCTGTGAGCGCCATGGTGAATCACCCCCATAAATCGCCGAAATTCCGAAATACCCCCACTTTCGGAAATCCGTACCCCCGGAAATACCCCCACCAGGAGTTGGCATCGACAATACACCGTAGACGCAAAAAAGACAGTAGCCCCTGATATTTCAGCGACTTGTCGCTTCTCCTAAGATGTCTTTGGGTGTCTTAGATTCTGGATATGGTGGGCGCTGCAGGATTTGAACCTGCGACTTCCACCGTGTGAAGGTGGCACTCTACCGCTGAGTTAAGCGCCCCTGAGTGGGCCGGCACAGGCAGCGCCAGCAGGGCATCCCGTAGGGTAGAGTAACATCAGCGGGGCTTTCACGGCCAATGCCTGCCGCCTAAACCTCCCTATCTCTGGGAGGCGCATTCCCAAGCGACCTGCCCGAACCCAAGCTGGATACCGATGCGCTCTCAAGCAAAATCAACCCGACCAGCAGTCGACTTACCCCCTGATGGGAAGCAGGCGTTGCACTTTTTTCCGGGCCTCGGGGCACTCGACCTGGTTCTGGCCAGTCCGGCACTGGCAGGAGCCGGTTTGGGTTTGACTGGAGCTGGCCTGAAGCGCATGCTGGCCCAGTTTTCGGTGCAATCCAACGGTTCGGAGCCTGGCCAGAGACTGAATCGCGCCGCAAACGGAAATTCCGCCCCTGAAACCGCGCCTGAGGCGCAACCTTCTGCTACGGATGGGGTTCCAGAAGATATGGCGAGCCTTGTTCTGGACAACACGGCTCTGGAAGCGGGCGCGGCTTCGTGGCCGGGCTCAAGACCGAACGGAGCCATGGGCCATCAGACCGATCTTGACCCGGCCAGCGACGCGGCCATTATGCTGCGCTTGGCCGCGGGAGACGAATCGTGCTTCAACTACCTGGTGGGAAAGTACCACCGGGCCATGATTCACTTTTTCTTCCGCATGGTGCACAACCAGGCCGTTGCCGAAGAACTGGCGCAGGAAGTGTTTCTGCGCGTCTACCGTTCGCGCGAGAGTTACCGGGCGGAGGCGAAGTTCACTACCTGGCTTTACCGCATCGCCACTAACCTGGCGGTGAATCATGCGCGCGATACCCGGCACGAGCGGACTGCGCAGACGATTTATCTGGATTCTCCGGACGAGGCAACCGGCATGACGCCGGACGTGGCCGACGACGAACCGTCGGTGGAGCAGCGCCTGCTGACCGATGAGCGGATGGCGGCCATTCGCACCCATGTGATGGCGCTGCCGGAACGCCAGCGGATGGCGGTGCTGATGCATAAGTACCAGGGCATGGACTATAAGCAGATCGGTGAGGTGCTCAAGCTGAGCGAGTCGGCGACCAAGTCGCTGCTTTTTCGCGCTTACCAGACGCTGCGGGACAAACTGAAGGATTTTGTGTAACGGGAAGCAAGCCGGGCTGAACCGGCGGAAGTGGGGTGGTTACTATGAAGACGAATTGCACCGGAATGGATACGAAGCTGGCGGAACTGCTGCTCGATCCCGACCGAGCGCCTGCCCGGACAAAAGCGCATGTGGACGCGTGTGAGCACTGCCGCGCGGAACTGGCGGAGCTGCGGGCTACGATGGCGCTGCTCGATACCTGGGAGGGTCCGGAGCCAAGCCCCTATTTTGTGACCCGTCTCGACGCGCGCATGCGGGAGCAGCGCGCAGCGGAACCGGCGGGCTGGTTTGCCCGGCTCCGTGCCCGCTTTGTCTATGGGCCGCGCACCCACGTGCGTCCGCTTGCGGCCATAGCCTTTACGGTTATGCTTCTCGTCGGCGGCGGGACTTATCTGGGCGTCACCGACTGGGACCAGACGGCCAATCCTCCGGGACAGGCAGCCGTGGTGCACGATTTGCAGACGCTGGATAGCAACGCCCAATTACTTGACCAGTTGGAGTCGCTTTCCAACAACAACCAAAACGGAGATTAACTAACATTCTTAGCTGGTTAAGGCTGGAACCGGGAGATAAGTGTGACCGGGGTACACAATGCGGCATACTCGAGAATGACGAGGCGCGCGGCAGTTGCTGCGCTGGCCGCGGTTCTGTGTTTGTCCGCATCCTGGGCTAGCGGCCAGTACGCTTCAGTTTCCTGGTCTCAATCCCCGCAGAATCACCCCTCTGGGCCCACCTACCGGAACGGCCCTGGCGGGCAAACCCATGGGATCTATGGGCAGCGGCCAGTTCCCGGCTATCCCAGAAGCGCTCCACGACCCGGCTATCCAGGGTACCTTGGGCCGGGCTACCCTCGTCCGGTAGTTCCTGGGTATGGCGTTCCTATTTATGCTCCTCCCGGCCACCTGGGCGACTGGCTCAATCAGCACCGCGGCCTGCCGGTCGAGGAGCAGGAGCGGATGCTGCGCGCCGACCCCAGCTTCCGTCGCCTCAACCCGGACGATCAGCAGCGGCTTGTGGAGCAGTTGCACGAAGTGAACCAGATGCCGGAAGAGCAGCGTCAGCGGCGCCTGGCCCGTGCCGAGATGATCGAGCGTCTTTCGCCACAGGAGCGGATGCGGATCAACCTATCCGCGCGCCGCTGGGCCTACCTTCCGCCGGTGCGCCAGGCGCTGATGAAGAACGCCTTCCAGGATCTGCGCGCGGTTCCCCTTGACCAGCGTCCGACAATGCTCAACTCCGGCCGCTACCAGGGCGTCTTCACCCCGGAAGAGCGCGGCATCCTTACCGATTTGTTGCGCGTGGAGCCCTACGAGCCTGCACACTGATTCAGGCACGGGAACGGGCTTTCATGGCATTCAATCGTTAAACCGCACCACCGGCTCAGGAATACCGCCGCTACGCTACAATCAATAGATAGGCCAAAGCCAATCTTTATTGCGGAATGACCGCAAGCACAGCAAGGAGCTTCAAATTCTATGGCGATTCCCGCCACTCAATTGCGTCCCGGCATGATTATCAAGCACAACGAGCAACTGCATCTGGTCTTCAAGGTGGAACACCGCACGCCGGGCAACCTGCGCGCCTTCATCCAGGCCAAACTGCGCAACCTCAAATCGGGCGCCATGTTCGAGCACCGTTTCCGCTCCGCCGATGCGATCGAAAAAGTAGTCGTGGACGAAATTGCCATGGACTTTCTTTATGCGGACGGCGACGACTACTACTTCATGAACCCCGTGGACTACGAGCAGACCATGCTCAAAGGCTCCACGCTGGGCGATGCCATTGAATACCTCACGCCCAATCTCCAGATCAAAGTCAGCTATCACGACGACCAGGCGGTAGGCATCGATTTGCCTGCGGCCGTGGAGTTGACGGTAGTGGAGACCGAGCCGGGCCTCAAGTCGGCCACCGCTTCCAGCGTTACCAAGCCCGCCAAGACCGAAACCGGCCTGGTCGTCCAGGTGCCGTCCTTCATCAACGAAGGCGAAAAAATCCGCGTCGATACCAGTGAAGGCACCTACCTGAGCCGGGCGTAAAAGGATGAATAATGAACCGAGCCGGTTTTCAGCAGCTTGCCGAGTTGAGATTGAGGGAAGCTGAGGCCTTGCTAGCCGCAGGGCTCCCAGATGGCGCATACTATCTGGCAGGGTACGTAATCGAATGTGCCTTGAAAGCGTGCATCGCCAAACGAACGCAGGAGCATGACTTTCCCGAGAAGAAGCTGGCCATTGACAGCCACACGCACGATCTGAGGGATTTATTGCGTTTGGCTCTCTTGAAAAACGAACTGGAGATCGTTGTTCAAGCAGATCCTTCGATGGATGAAAACTGGACTATCGTTCAAAGTTGGTCCGAGGCAAGCCGCTACGATCGAAAGACTGTCCTGGAAGCAACCGACCTGCTCCTGGCAGTCGAGAATCAGTCAGGAGGAATACTCCCATGGGTACGCCAACACTGGTAACTTTCGATATCGAGAATGGAGAAAGGGTCGTGGACGCCCTCGACAAGGCGGGCAAGCCCCCAAACGTCGCTATATGGGCCAAGCTGCCGGATTACGAGGATTGGAGATTGGTCATCGCTTCTGACCGGCTTGATCAATCATCTGAATTCTCAGGCTATTCGGAGATCAACGAGGCAATTCGCATGGCCGGTATCCCGTTTCACCGCAAGCCAACGATTTACCTGCGACCGATGGACAATCCGATGATCCAGGCTCTGCGAAGCGCCTATGCCTCCATGAGCGATAACTACGGGATGCGCCTTGGAAGCCAAATGTTTGGCGATAAATATCTGGAGGATGCAGTTGTTTATCGCATCCGTTGAGGCGCATCGAAAGAGGGCCGAAAGCTCTTTGCTCAAATGAAAAACCACCGCTGGTTGGCGATGGTTTTTCATTTGCCCCAAACTGACTCCATGGCGATAAGCAGCGTCAGAGCTTGCCCGCAGGCAAGCTGACCAGCCTCGCTTCAAGCAGCGCTTCAATCGATCCCAGTGCTTCCAGCACTTTGTCTGAAACCGGAGCGTCCACCTGCACCACGGCCAGAGCCTTCACCGGCTTGGTTCCTGAACGATCGCGGCCCAGCGCAAAGTTGGCGATATTCACTTTGTGCTCGCCCAGAATCGTGCCGATTTTTCCAATAACTCCGGGCACGTCAAGGTTGCGGCAGACCAGCAAATGATTTTCGAGCGGCGTCTCAATATCGATGCCGTCGAATGCCAGCAGGCGTGGCTGCTCGCCGCGAATCACAGTTGCGCTTGCGATGCTGGAACCCGAAGCCATATGCAACTCGACCGTCAGCACGCTCGCCGCTCCGCCGCGATGGCTTTCCTGCTTCTCCTCGTGCACGCGGATGCCCCGTTCCTGCGCCACGGATGCAGCGTTAATGCGGTTCACATTTTCAGAACCCTCGAGCAGACCCTCGATGGCCGCGTTGCGCACCAGATCCGTCTTGGCATCGGCCAGCGTGCCGCCGTAGGTCAGATGGATGGACTCGATGCCGCTGGCGCCGGCCTGCGCCATAAACGACCCCAACCGCCCGGCCAGATCGATATAAGGCGCCAGAACCACATATTCCTCGTGGCTCAACGAGGGCAAATTCACGGCATTCTGCACCACTCCAAGTTTTAGGTACTCGCGCACCTGCATGGCGATTTGAATCCCCACAGCCTCCTGCGCCTCGGCCGTCGAGCCGGCGATATGCGGAGTCAGAATCACGTTATCCAAATCGTTATACGGAGTTTCCTTTGCCGGCTCTTTGGCAAATACGTCCAGCGCCGCTCCTGCCACCTGGCCGCTCTTGAGCGCCTCCACCAGCGCCGCGTCTTCAATCAGCTCGCCGCGCGCGCAGTTGATAATGCGCACGCCCTTCTTCATGGCGGCGATAGTTTTGGCGTTGATCACTCCGGCGGTCTGCGGCGTCAGTCCCACGTGCAGCGTAATATAGTCCGACCCGGCAATCAGCTCATCCAGCGTCACCAGCTTGATGCCGTTCTCGCGCGCCACCGCGGCTGAGACAAACGGATCGCTGCCGATGATCTCGATGCCAAACCCCCTGGCCCGCTTGGCGACTTCCAAACCAACGCGCCCCAGCCCCAAAATGCCCAGAGTCTTGCCGCGCAACTCCGCCCCTTGCAAGCTCTTCTTCTCCCACTTGCCGGCGTGCATGGTGGCATTGGCCGTGGGCAGTTTGCGGGCCAGCGCCAGCATCAGTCCAATGGTCAACTCGGCCACGGCCACCGCGTTCGCTCCCGGCGTATTCATCACCACGATGCCCCGCCGCGTGGCGGCAGCGGCGTCGATGTTGTCCACGCCCACCCCCGCGCGACCAATCACGCGCAACTTGGGCGCATGCCCCATCAGCGCATCGTCAACCTGTACCGCGCTGCGCACCACCAGCGCATCGGCATCGGCCAAAGCCGCCGGCAATCCATCCGGCAACTGGTCGTGCGTAAGAACTTCCCATCCCGGTTCGGCTGCAAATACGGCCAATGTTGCCGGAGAAACCTTCTCTGCCAAAACAATCTTCATCGCGTCTCCCTTGCTCGTTTGCGCGTTTTCGTACTCGTCAAAGCGGATGCTCTCACTCTCGCTCAACAGATCGAAGATCCGCATCACAGCCGCATGCGGCTTGCCCTCGCCCCGCTCGTACTTGGCGATCGAGTTGGGGTGCACGCCCAGCCGCTCGGCCATCTGGTATTGAAAGAGATCGAGCTGCTTCCGCGCGATCAGCAGCCTTTCTCCAAAACTCAGTTCGGCCATAAGAACAGCTCCTTGCCAGTGAACAGTGAACAGAGGACAGTGGACAGTTGCCAGTGATCAGTTATCAGGGATTAACTATCTGTGAAGAATTGCAGTGAACAGCTAACGGAAAAACTGTTCACTGCACACTGTTCACTGTCCACTGTTCACTGCATTCGCATAAACCTGCTGCGCCGCCGCAACCGCAATGCCATACTTCACCGGCAGCTTCAGCGTGTCCTTGGCAATGTGCTCCATCGCGCCCAGCAGCGCCACAGTATCCAGGTAGTCGAAGAAGCCCAGGTGCGCCACGCGGAAGATCTTGCCCTGCATCTCCCCCTGGCCGTTCGCAGTGACCAAAGCGAAACGCGACTTCAGCGCCTTAACCACGTCGCCCGAGTTCATCCCTTCCGGCACCGCAACCGCTGTGGCAGCAGCAGCCGGCGAAGTAGGCGCAAACAGCGTAAACCCGAGCGCCACTAGCCCAGCACGCGTAGCCGCCGCATTCACGATTGCATTGTCCACCAGCGCGATGCGGCCTTTTTCCAGATCGCCGCCCGCTTGCCCGGCAATGTAATCCAGCGCCGCGCCCAATCCGGCAATCAGCGCCACTGCCGGCGTGTACGCGCTCTCGCCCTTCACGGCGTTCTTGCGTTCCTTGCGCAGGTCGAAGTAGTAGCGCGGATTCTTCGAGGTCTCCATCGCCACCCAAGCCTTTTCGCTCACGCTCAGGTAGGCCAGCCCCGGAGGAATCATCACCGCCTTCTGCGAGCCGCCGATGAGAATATCGATTCCCCATGCGTCCGGATCGAGGTGCGTGGTGCCGAGTCCCGTAATTCCATCCACGACCAGCAGCGCATCGGTTTCCTTCACCAGTTTGGCAATCGCTTCCACGTCGTGGCTGACCGCGGTCGAAGTCTCCGTGGCCTGCATATAAACGGCGCGATGCTCGGGCTTCAGCGCCTTCTTGATCTCGGCCAAGTCGAAGGTCTGTCCGTAGGGCGCCGTGACCAGGTCCACCTGGCAGCCGAATGCCTTGGTCAGATCGGCCCAGCGCTCGCCAAATTTGCCGGCCGTCAGCACCAGCACCCGGTCGCCCGGAGAGGTGAGATTCGAGACTGAAGCCTCCATCGCTCCCGTCCCCGAACTCGACAGCAGCAGCACGTCGTTCTTGGTGCCCACAAAAATCTTCAACTGGGCCAGAACTTTCTGGAACAGGGCGCGAAATTCCGGTGTGCGGTGGTGAATGTCGGCCGCCGCCATGGCAAACTGGGCAGCCGGCAATAGTGGAGTAGGACCGGGCGTAAACAGGCGCGTTTTGCGAATCATAGTGCTCTCTCCTCGCTATAAACCAAAAAATTGCAGGTTGAAGCGTCAACCACATAATACACATTTATGTTGTTTTTGTGAATTATTTTCCGTATTTATATTCCGCTACTGCCAAAATTGCTCACATAGTTCCCAAAATCGACTCTATTCTCGTCCGAGCATCTCAATCAGGCACGCTTAACTTTGAAGGGGCATAGCTTTGTCCCCCGTACAGCCAAAGGCGGCTCAAGCACCGTCCTCCAAATGTGTATCGTTTCGATTCAATTGGTAACTTCTTCCGAATGAGTCTTTAAGCCGGGCCTAATCAAGCCTGTGACCCGGGTCACAGGGCGGGGTGTATATGGTCACTGCCTGCTCCTAATCGAGAGCGCAGACTCGAAGTTCTAAGGGCATGTAGCCAGGGACGCCGCTGGTGCATTTCCCTGAATCGCGTGGCGCGGAGGGGCCGGTAATTAGCGGCTCTTCATCCAGGCAGAAGCCACTCGAGGGTCGCGATTCAATCTACCGCAATGGGGAAAAACGCTGAAGGCGCCAAGAGGCATCCATGAGTTTTGCAATCGGCATGAAGACCATCGTCGTGGCCACGGATTTGGGCAGCCAGTCTGAAGCTGCCCTGGAGTATGCGCGCAAAATAGCGGGAGCCTATGGCGCTCGGATTGTGCTGGCACACGGCATTGACCCGCTGGATTATGCCGCCGTGGATTCAGTTCCAGGCCGCTTGCGCAAGGAACTCACTGATGCGGCGCGCGCTGCGCTCGACAAGCTGTGCGGCGATCTGCTGCTGGAAGGCATCCACAGCCACTCGGAAATTCGCCAGGGCGCGGTGGCGCAGATGCTGGTGGATGTGGCTCGGCAATATGAAGCCGGGCTGATCGTGATTGGGACCAAGGGAATCGAGGGCGCCGGGCCGGTGATTGTAGGCGTCGTCGCCGAACAGTTAGTCAGGCTGTCGCCGTGTCCGGTGCTGGCGGTAGCGGCGGACTGGAATGCAGGGGAGTTCCGTCCTACTCCGGGCGGTCCGGTGTTGCTGGCAATGGAGCGCAACGAGTCCACGGCAGCCGCGGTGGACACTGCATGCTCTTTGGCAGAGGTCTTTCATCGCACTTTGCTGGTGCTGCACGCGCGCGGACCGGCGGAGGCTTCGGCCTTTCTGAATCCCTGCGCGACGGCGCTAAAAGAGTTTGGCATTCAGGATGAGTTCGGCATTGAATCGAGCCGTCGTTTCCCGGTGCGCTGCATGGTCAAGGACGGCAATCCGGCAGATGCCATTGCGGAAGCTATCGAGCAAAACCATCCCTGCATATTGGTGGCCGGGGTAAAGCGCGCCAGCGGAACGCCGGGACCGCACGGAACTGTTTTTGCACTGCTTGCCCGCTCCCGGGTGCCCGTGCTTTGTGTTCCGCCGGTTCCAGTAGCTGCCGGCGCGGAGCGGGAGGCTTGTTCGCCTGCGGCGGCCCAATAGCGTGCGGGGCTCGCAGGAGATAGAAGCCTGGCTCTAAAGATGAGATGGGCCGAGGGATGGAGAAATTCCACCACCCCATCTTCAATGATCCGCATCATTTGGGCCTGTATCTTTGGGAACCGTTCTTCACCAATTGTTGTTCGGAGCAATTCGCCGGATATGGAGTTTGGACCATGGAATCTGGCACATCGTAAATCCGCCGTGCCAATCGCTCTCGCCTGGAACCGGGCGGAAGGTGGATTGCTGACGACCTGCATAACGGGATCGGAAACCGGGCAGAGATAAAGGGAGATGTGACCATGCAACCTGACGCAAGATACTGGCGAATGGAGGCAGTGCAGGCCCATCCGCTGGCAGAGTTGTTGGAGTGCCCCGCCGAGACCGGAAATCTTCTCAATGGCGCGGCCAAGTGCATCGACTTTGCGGCTGGGGATATTGTTTTTCGCCAGCCTGAGTTCTGCCAGGGGCTCTACCTGGTGGTTTCAGGGCAGTTTTTGCGCAGGACGGAACGCATGCAGGCGCGGCTCACGCTTGCACCGGCGCGCACCGGAGATCTTGTTGAGCTGGCAGCCACGCTGGGCGACGGCCGTCACACTTATACGCTAAGCGCGCAAACAGCCGGCTCGGTGCTTATGCTGCCCATTGATGCTCTGAGCCAGGCATTTCAGAACTATCCGCCGCTGCGGATGCGGTTGCTGGAAGAGCTGGCCCGCGAGGTCTCCCGCGCTTATAACACCTGCTGCCAGAATCGCATAGTGCGGGTACGGCGGCGAGGAACCGAAGCTTCGCTGGCGTAGGAAAAGATCGTTCGCACCGTCAAATTTCCGTATTCGGGCTTTCTTTGGCCGCGACGGGAATTGACGGGTTTCCCTGCCTTGACCCCCGGTAAAGTACGCTATACTTCAATTTGACAGCGGAATAACTATGGCTGCATTCCATCCCCATCACCCCCCGGAAGATTGCATTAACTGTGAGCATCGCCATCTGCGAATGTTCTGCAATCTCACACCCGAGGCGCTAGAGGATTATGACGGCATCGGCATCATGATGAGCCATGCGCGCGGGGCCAAGCTGTTTTCAGAGGGCGACCCGGCACGCAATGTATTTGTCATCTGTTTTGGCCAGGTAAAAATCTCTTCCACCTCCCGCGACGGCAAGACCATGATTCTAAAGATCGCCGGCCCCGGTGACGTAATGGGCCTGAGCGCGGTGCTGGCCAACGTTCCCCATGAAGTGACCGCCGAGGCCATCGAGCCCTGCCAGGTGAAGACCGTGCGTAAACAGGAATTCGTCGACTTCCTGGGCCGCCACGGCATTGCCAGCATGCACGCGGCCAAGTCTCTCTCCGGCGAATACCTGACCGTCTTTCACGACGCCAAACGGCTGGCGCTGTCTGGTTCCGCGGCCGGGCGGCTGGCCCGTCTGCTGCTGGACTGGGGACGCACATCGGCCAACGGAAAACCTGAGATACGTTTCACCATGGCGCTGACTCACGAAGAGATCGCAAACATGGCCGGCACATCGCGTGAAACCGTCACCCGCCTGCTTAACCAGTTCCGCCGCGACCAATGGATCACCATCAAAGGCTCCAGCATGACCATCGTCAAGCCCGACCAGCTCGAACGGCTCACCGCGTAGCCGATTCCTGGTAACCTCTTCCTATTGGTCCGGTTGGTACAAGTCATCCTTAGAACCTGTTTAAGAACTCACAGACAGAGTATTTTGCTTTGAAAGGGCACGGCTTCAGCCGTGCCAAAAGTGGTTGGGATACGTTGGGCTTTAGCCCCTGAGGAATGTTTCCAAACTGAACCGAAAAAAGCATCCCTCAGCGGCTAAAGCCGGGTTCATTTTGCATGGTTTATGGCACGGCTAAAGCCGTGCCCTTTCAAAACTTCGAGTTTTTAAACAGGTTCTTAGAATCTCTTCGCCTCAGGAGGCTCTTGCAAAATTACCTTCGGACTATCGATTGTGTCAGGGCAGTCTCAATGGAATTTCGCAAGAGACTCATAAGCTTGAAAATATTCGAGACGCGCGGCTCTGAACGTAATAAAATCTCAACTATGCTACCCGTCAAATTGAACAAAAACTATATGAAAAACTATGTACAAATCTTTGCATTATGCGCATTCGCACTCTTCACAGTGAACCAGTTAGCAAGCCAGACGGTGCGTGCGAGCGAATTCCACGTAGTAGCAT
>Ga0224555_1001277_pt1 | contig 35797 bp, 33 predicted proteins | sample 714S23034metaG_FD_180687 | JGI IMG/M metagenome (GOLD analysis project Ga0224555, IMG submission 180687) | Peat soil microbial communities from Stordalen Mire, Sweden - 717 S2 30-34 | ecosystem: Environmental > Terrestrial > Soil > Wetlands > Peat | place: Sweden: Norrbotten County, Stordalen... | reverse complement strand
GCCAATGGATCGGCCTCAGATGTCGTCTCCTTGAGCATCACGGATACCGTGGATAGTTACTCATGGAATCCGGCAACAGGCGGCGGCGCGGGAGCTTTATACCTAGGCACCGCTGTTTTCGCGTGGAACCCTAGCCAAATACTTGAAATGGGTATAATCACACCGGGGTATGGGGCACACAATATTGATGCAGAGTTCGCGGAACTTCCCGACGGTAATGGGGAGATTTTCGATTTTTCGACAAGCCCTATCAGCCCGTGCGATCAATCTGGAGAATGGGTGGCTGCCAGCACTGTGCCGGAGCCATCCGCTTTGCAGTTGCTTTTATTGGCGGTTCCCATCCTCATTGCAGTCCGCCGCTTCGCCGCCCCCGCCCCCCGGCAGCCGAGATGTCGCTGATGAACTAACGTGAATGCGTTGACCGGATGGAACGCGCGGATGCTTTTGGTGGACGGCGCCATGGCCGGCAGGGCCGTCTTCCCCACCACCGGATCTAGCTTATTTTACACCAATACCTCTTCGGATACCAATCTCTGGTGGTTCAATTACAATGCTGGCGACATCCCGCCGAATTCCCTGACGAATTGGACCAACATGGAAGTTATGGTCGATTGGTCGTTCAACTCCAGCACCTTCGGCGTTTCAAACGTGAACACCAACACCCGTCAAATCTTCCTCACCTTTTCCAATTGGGCCGGAGGAGGCGGCGGGTCGCCTTGGCAATCGATTCCCGACATCCAGACCTACCGCGTCTATAATACCGCGGATGGTATGTCGCAACCGGGCCAATTCTACTACGACCGCAGCAACCAGGTCGTAGTCTATTATCCGATCGGCGGGAAAAACCCCAATACTTCGGAGATCATTGTTCCGACGACGGATCGAATGTGGTTTCTGTATGGGTACGCCGGCGGAGCGGGGCCGCACGACGTGACGTTCAGCAATCTGACGATGAAGGTCAATGCGGTGGACCGGGAGTTGGAAGGCAGCCAGGGCTATCTTTGGGACCACATGTCGCTGATGAATTTTTATAGGGTGTGCGGTTCGTCGAACATCACCGTGGAGAACTGCACATTGGGGTGGTGCGGGGGGAACGCGATAGGGTCGGATGACGGGTATGTGACTAACTTCAACATCATCAACAACGAAATCGGCTTCTGCGGCAATTATGGATTGGACACCCAATGGGCCGGGCCGGTGCTGGTCAGCAACAACTACATCCACGACTGCGGCCTGATCACCTGGCAGGCCCCCGGCGTCCGCGTCAACACCAACGCCGCCGTCACTCAAAACAGCCTTTTCAACTTCCACGCCTCCGCCATCGCGGATGACTACTCGGCCATCCTTATCGCCGTCCGCCGGTTCGCCGCGGCCCACCTCGCGGGAACGGAGTAGCAGAAAGGCTCACGCAAAGTCGCAGCGCGGTTGGCCGCAGAAGGGTTTTGAACAAAAGGATGCGAAGGCAACGATGAGGCAAGGACGTTTCGGAAAATCCTCTCAGAAATGCGCGGTCTTTCTTATGTTGGCACGGATGGACACGGACTAAGGGGACAGGCAAGCCAATCCACAGTTGACGCGAGAAAACAGGGGGCCATAATGACCGGCAGATCTTTTATGCGGATACCTTTATTTGGCAAGCGAGACCGGCGCAAGGCCGGCCAGGGCGACCCGGCCGAGAACGCGTATGCGCGCCAGTTGAGCGAAACGGAGATTGCGTCGGGCGAGCATCGCCAGTTTGTGGGCGGGATGTGGGATGAAATCGGGTTGAAGCAATTTGAGTTTCTGAAATCACACGGGCTGCTGCCGGGCCACCGGCTGATGGATATTGGCTGCGGATGCTTGCGGGGCGGCGTGCATTTTGTGCCATACCTGGAAAAGGGCCGCTATTACGGGATTGATATCAACGCGTCGCTCATCGAAGCGGGGAGAAAAGAACTGGCCAAGGACACGCGCAACAAGGAAAAGCGACCGGACCTTCGGGTGAGCGACCGATTCGATCTGGCGCAGTTCGGCGCGGAATTTGATTACGCGCTGGCCACGTCGGTTTTCACCCACATTAACATCAACCACATTGGCCGCTGTCTCGTGGAAGTCCGCAAGGCGCTTGCTCCAAAAGGCAAATTCTTTGTCACTTTTTTCCGGGCGCCGGCTCCGTTGCATTTGGAGCCGATACCCCGCGCGGGGACGGAAATTGTGACGCATTTTGACCGCGATCCATTCCATCAATCGCTGCGCGAGATGGAAATGCTGGGGGAATTGGCGGGATTCTCCGTGGAATTGATCGGCGCATGGGGACACCCGCGCGCTCAGGAGATGTTGTGTTTTACACCGGTGTGACGGCGGGACAGGGGAGCGATTGCTTAGGCATCGCGAAAAAATAGGATGCGCAACTCTGGCTGGTTCTTTTGGCCGCTGGCCGCGTTGCTCGCTCGTTACAGAGCCGTTGGCTATGCGCCTCGCTCGCGCCTTGCCAGCGGTCAGAATCCGTGCGCCATAGTTGGGCGTCAGAATCCGGAGGCGCTGGTCCTCCAGCTCAAATCGTTGAAGCAGAGAGTGCGGCTGGAGGAGGTCAAGATTTGGATTCGCGAAGCGCAACGGCGTCGCCATTGACGCGCGGCCGCCCAGTCTATTTCAAAGTTTGACTTTGAAGCAGACAATGACTTGTATTTGCCAGTTTATGAAATTCGCTGGCTCCGCTCTTGCCGGCGCCTTGGATGCCGCGCTGAATTTGATTTATCCGGCCGTCTGCCAGCTTTGCGGCAACGAACGCGCCGGAGCGGCCGAGGGATACGTCGGCCCCCAATGCTGGTCGGGTGTGCGCTTCATCACCGCGCCCTTTTGCGAGCGGTGCGGGCTGCCGCATGAGGGGCACATTACACAAGCGTTCCGTTGCGCCAATTGCGCGGAGGTCGAGCTGGGTTTTCGCTATGCCCGCTCGGCAGTCAGGGCCAATGCGCTGATTCTGGATGTCATCCATCGTTACAAGTACAACCGGGCGGTGTGGTTTGAGCCTTTCCTGGCGGATTTGCTGGTGCGCCAGGCCGCGCCGGCGCTGGCCGCCGAAAAGTGGGACTTGATTGTGCCTGTGCCGCTGCATCCGATCAAAGAGCGGGAGCGCGAATTCAACCAGGCCGATTTCCTGGCCCGCAGCCTGGGCCGCGCCTTGCGGCTCCCCGTCAACAAGGGCCTTCTCCGCCGCGTCAGATTCACCCAGACTCAGACCCGCCTGACCCGCCCGCAACGGGCCGCCAATATGGAGTCGGCCTTCGCGCCGCGGGCTGGAAGAGAATTGGATGGCGAAAATGTGATTTTGGTGGATGATGTTCTGACGACCGGCGCGACCACGCACGCCTGCGCGCAGGCGGCGCGAAAGGCCGGAGCGGGCGATGTGTGTGTCTGGACGGTCGCACGCGGGACTTGACGCGGGGCGCCGGGTCGGCTTTAATGGGGATGGTGCCGGCAATATACAGTCGGATGACGCGGTACGAACATGGCCACAACTTCATTTACGAAAAAGTCCTTCAACCTGGAAGCCGTTGAACCCGCCGTGACGCCGCCGTCGGCGGACGCCCAGACCACCAGCTTCGTCAAAAAATCCAAGCTGGGCTCCGCGCCCGCCCGCAAACGCGATATCCCGGAGGGCCTCTGGACCAAGTGCAAGAAATGCGCCGCCATGATTTATGACAAGGAGCTGGACGCGAACCTCAAGGTGTGCCCCAAGTGTCAGTATCATTTCCCCATCAGCGCCCGCGAACGCATCCACGCCCTGGTCGAAACCTGTTCCTTCGAGGAATACGACGCGTCAATGGAAAGCGTCGATGTCCTCAAATTCACCGGTGTTTCATCTTACACCGACAAACTCGAGCAATACCAGAAGGCCACCAACTTGAAGGACGCCGTTTGCACGGGCATCGGGCGGATCGGCAAAACGCGCGTTGCTTTGGGCGTGATGGATTTCGGATTCCTGGGCGGATCGATGGGGGCTGTCGTGGGCGAGAAGCTCACCCGGCTGATCGAGGCGGCGACGGACAAGGCGCTGCCGATCATTTTGATTTCCACCAGCGGCGGCGCGCGGATGTATGAAGGGATGTTCAGCTTGATGCAAATGGCCAAGACCTGCGGCGCGCTGGCCTACCACTCGCGCAACAAGCTTCCCTACATCAGCGTCCTGACCAACCCCACCATGGGCGGCGTGACCGCCAGTTTCGCTGTCGTGGGCGACTTGATCCTGGCCGAGCCGGGAGCGATGATCGGCTTTGCCGGGCCGCGGATCATCGAGAGCATCACCAAGGCGGAATTGCCGCCGGCATTCCAAACCGCCGAGTTTTTGCTCGATCACGGCCTGATCGACGCCATTGTTCCGCGTCTGGAAATGAAGGCCCGCCTCTGCTACTATCTCGAATTCCTCATGGAAGGCCGCGAACAAATGGCCGCCCTTGGAGTTTGACATGGAACAGGCTATTTTACGTCTGCTGGGCCGGCGCGATTACTCTCCCTCCGACTTCAATCAATTGCTCTCCCGCCTGGGCCTGGCTCCAGGCGACCAGCCCGCCCTCCAACAGACCCTCCGCCGCCTTGAACAAAACGGCCAGATCATTCGCACCAAGGGCAATCGCTACATCCAATCCCTTCAGGCCGACCTCATCCCGGGCATCCTGCGCGTCAACCGCCAGGGCAAGGGCTTTCTAGAAGCCGACGATCCAGCCGTCCCGGAAATCGTTGTCGCCGAAAGCGCCACCGGCACCGCGTTGAATGGGGATCACGTCCTGGTCCGGCGCGACATCACCCGCGGGCTTCGCCCATCGGGCCGCGAGCAAGCCACCGGCTCCGTTGTCCGCATCCTGGACCGGAAGCACGCCCAAATCGTGGGCACCTTGCAGCGCAGCCGCCAGTTTCTATTTGTCATCCCAGACGATCCGCGCATCCCGCACGACATCTACGTCCCGCCCGCCCGCGACACCGGCCGGCCCGCCAACATCGGCGACAAGGTGGTTGTCCAGCTCAAGGCCTGGGAATCGCGCCACACCAATCCCGAAGGCGAAATCATCGAAGTCCTCGGCCCGGCCGACAGCGAAGGGGTCGATATGCTTTCGATTCTGCGCCATTACAATCTGCCGGCGCATTTCCCCAAAAAGGTCCTCAATGAGGCTGGCGCCATTGCCAGGAACCATCTTCACGGCCAGCCGACCCCGGACGAATTGCGCGGCCGCGTCGATTGCCGCGGCCATTGCGTGGTCACTGTCGATCCCGACGACGCGAAGGATTTCGACGACGCCATCTGCCTGGGCCGCGACGCCCGCAACCAATGGAAATTGTGGGTCCACATCGCCGATGTCTCCCATTACGTCCGGCCCGGCGGCGCGCTGGATGAAGAGGCCCTCCATCGGGGCAATTCCACTTATCTGGTGGACCGGGTAATTCCAATGCTGCCCGAAGCGTTGAGCAACGAACTGTGCTCGCTCAATCCCGCCGTGGACCGCCTGACCAAATGCGTCGAGTTCGTTCTTTCCAACGAAGGCCGGGTCCTGGAGGCCAAATTCTATCCCGCCGTCATCCGGTCCCGCCGCCGGCTGACTTACAAGGAAACGCTCGCCATCCTGCAACGCCCGCCCGCGGGAGACGCGGTCGAGCAGATGCTCCACCAGGCCCACGCGCTGGCCCAGCGCATTCGCCGCGCCCGCTTCCAGGGCGGCTCCCTGGCGCTGGATTTTCCCGAAACAAAAATCCGCCTCGACCCGCGCGGACGCGTGCTGCGGATTGAAAGAAACGAGAACGACGTCTCGCACCAGTTGATTGAGGAATTCATGCTCCTGGCCAACGAAGCCGTCGCCACGCGCCTGATGTCCCTGCGCCGCCCGGCCCTCTACCGCGTCCACGAGCCGCCCGACGAGATGCGCCTGGCCGAATACCGAGACGACGTTGTCAGTCATAACATTCCGTGCGGCGACCTGGCCCGCCGGCCCGAAGTGCAGAAGCTCCTCCTGCGCCTGGATTCGCTGCCCATCGGCCCGGCGCTCAAGATCGGCTTTCTGAGGTCCCTCATGCGCGCCCGTTACGCCGTCGAGCCGCTGGGCCATTACGGGCTGAACAAACCCAAGTACACCCACTTCACCTCGCCGATCCGCCGCTACGCCGACCTGGTCGTCCACCGCGCTTTGTTTGACAGCGTGAAGATCTCCGCGCAGGGCCTGGCGCCCGTCGCCAAGCGCCTCTCGGAAACGGAGCGCAACTCCTCCGACGCCGAGCGCGACAGCAAAGACGTCAAACTCTTCGCCTATCTGCGCGCCCAGATCAAATCCGGCCATCTCGAAACCTATCCCGGCCTGGTCATCGACGTGCGCAACTTCGGATTCTTCGTGGATGTGCCCGCCCTCGGCATGAGCGGCCTGGTCCATCTTTCCTCGGTTGAGGACGACTTCTACATCTTCGACGCCACGCGCAACCTGCTCGTCGGGCGCCGCACCCGGCGCGTGATCCGCCTGGGCGACAACGTCACCGTGCAAGTCGGCAAAGTCGATACCTTCAAGAAGCAAGTCGATTTCCAACTCACAGGCCAGCCGCCCAAAGCGCGGAAAAAAACGCCGCCGCCCTTTCCTCCCTCGCGCGGAGTCAAGCCGTGAGGCAGGAGTTTCCGCCGAAGCGTTGAATTACGAGACATTCTGCTCCTGGCCAGGGATACTTGTGTACTGCCTTGATATTGCGCGCGTTTTATTTCAAAGCTTTTGCCAGCACTTCTTTGACAAAATGCGGAATCTCCAACCCAGCCCTGGCCGCGTCAGTTTTCAGCCTGTCATATTGCGCGACTTCCTCACCCTGCCACACAAGATCAACGCGCCGGATTTGCCGCATCGCCACATGATTGTATTTTTCCGGGAATGCCCAATAGCACGACAGGCAGAAATTTTTGTCCTTCGCACTTTTCCAGTTCTCGCAATGTTCACACGACCACGATTTCGCGCGGTTCGCAGAACCGCACAACAGCATGAAGTCCTCGGTCCTGAGTTCGTCAGCCTCGCCGGCCACCTCGTAAGGCACGCGATGATCAATCTGCAAATTGGCCGCATCCATCTTTTCCAAATAGATGAAGCATTGGCAGCCATACTCCTTGATGAGCTGTTCTTTGATCTCCTTGGAAAGGCCGGTGCGCCCGCTGAACCGCCGGAACTGTTTCTTTGTCAGGTCGGCAAAACGGTAAGCGGCAATCTTCCGGCCATTGGCCGCCTCGACCCGAAATGTTTCCAGTTGTATGCCCAGTTCCCGGACATCCCGCGCCGCACGCGGTGGATGATCGTAGCCGTATTTGTTCTTCAACTCTTCCGTGGTGATGTGGCCGTGCTTGAGAATGTGATCAATCACGGTCCTGGGACGCTTGCCGGTGATGGACGCGCACAATTCAAGGAACTCTTTTGGATATTTTGGCTTTACCATAAGGAACAGGTTTTTCCATCAATTGCATCTGCTCGTCCCGCCGGTGCCGGCGCATCGTGGGAACGACTTCCAATTCCTCCGCCAGCCCACGCGAAAGATATAAGGATTCCACCGTCATTTCGTCCCGGCCCAGCAAGGTTGCCTGCGAAGAACGCCCGGCTTCAATCTCAACGAGCGTCAAATGCAACTTGGCCGGCAGCGGCTTGCCGTAGCTGCGATTGCCCAGCCGCCCGTCGTAGCTCACCAGATAGCGGACGTTTTTCAAGTTCAGCGCCGCGAGTTGCGCCACGAAATCATCGAATGCAATCCCGGCTAAATATCGAGAGTCGCGCTCCCCGCAGACGCCTTGATATGGAGGGTCCATATAGACCACGTCATCCTCGCGCACATTCGCCAGCACATTTTCGTAGCTCAATGAGGTGACGATGGTTTTGCCGCGCAGCAAGGCCGAAATGGCGTTGAGGTTGGCCTGCATGGTGTCTGGCTGCGTGCCTAGGCGGCGCTTGTCTGGGCTTTGATTGAACAATCCTTCCCCATTGTAGCGCACCGCACCCTTCACGCAGCGGGCCAGCAGATACAACAGCAACTGCGCATCCTGCGTGCGGTTGAACGACTCGCGCACCTGATAATAATGCTCCAGCGCATCCACATGGTCGGCCCGCCAGAGTTCGTGATAAAATTTTCCAAGCTCTTTCGGACTGTTGACGATCAAGGACAACAGCTTGGCCAGCGGCGCATTCAAATCATTCAGCCAGAATTCCTTGGCCCGGCAGCGGGCCGCCGTGGCGATGGACAACGCGGCGGAACCGCAGAATGGCTCCACCAGCCGTGTGGTGCTCACGGGCAGATATTGGAGAATCAGCGGCGCCAGCGCGCGCTTGCTGCCTTGATACTGGAATGGCTGGGGAACGGTCATGCGGCGAAGAATTTTTGAATTTCCAACAGGACTTCCGCCAGCCGGTCCACTTCCGCCGCGGTGTTGTAAAAGTAAAAACTGGCGCGCGCTGTCGATTCCACGCCCAGCCGTTTCATCAATGGCTGGTTGCAATGGTGCCCGCCGCGCAAGGCGACGCCAAATTGGTCGGCGACTGTCACGACATCGTGGGCGTGAATGTCGCGTAAAAGAAAACTGACCACGCCCGCATGACCCTGGCGCGGGCCGAAGAGGCGGATGCCCGGCAGGCGCGAGAGTTTTTCCAGCGCGAGCGCCGCCAACTCCTCGTCGTGCCGGGCAATGTTGTCGCAGCCGACGGCGCCGATGTAATCGAGCGCGGCGCGCAGGCCGGCGGCGGCGGCGATGTCGGGCGTGCCGGCCTCGAATTTGTGCGGGATTTCCTTCCACGAACTTTGGAAATAATCAACGTTGGAAATCATGTCGCCTCCGCCTTGGAAGGGAGGCATGTCATCGAGGCGTTCGCGCCGGCCGTAGAGGACGCCGCTGCCGGTCGGCCCGCAGAGTTTGTGGCCGGAAAAGGCCAGGAAATCGCAGCCGATCTCCGCCACATCGACTGGACGGTGCCCGGCGCTCTGCGCGGCATCGACCAGGGTGACGATGCCGCGGCGGCGGGCGCGGGCGCACAAATCGGCAACGGGATTGACCGTGCCGAGCGTGTTGGAAACGTGGGTGAACGCGAATATCTTGACGGTTGAGTCAAATAAATTGTCAAGCCCGCGCAAGTCCAGCAGGCCGTCGTCCCCGGTAATGGGCGCGTAGGCGAGCTTGGCGCCGGAGCGGGCGGCCAGCAACTGCCACGGCACGATGTTGCTGTGATGCTCCATCTCCGTGAGCAGAATGGTGTCGCCGGCGTGGACGTGCCGGGCGCCCCAGGCATAGGCCACCAGGTTGATGGCCTCGGTCGTGCCCCGCGTGAAAACGATCTCGGCCGGCTCGCGGGCGTTGAGGAAACTGGCGGTCCGTTCCCGGGCAGCCTCGAAAGCCTCCGTGGAACGCCGGCTCAATTCGTGGATGCCGCGATGAACATTGCTGTTGTCGCGCCGGTAAAATTGATCCATCGCCTCCAGCACCGCCCGCGGTTTTTGCGAGGTGGCGGCGTTGTCCAGATACACCAGCGGATGCCCGTGAACCTGTTGCGCCAGGATGGGGAAGTCCGCCCGCAACGTATCCCAGTTTGGAGGTTGGACGCTCACATCAGTCCCAGTTCGAGCCGGGCGGCTTCGGTGAGCATCTCGCGGCTCCAGGGCGGGTCCCAGACCAGGGAGACGACCGCCTCCTTGACACCCGGGATGCTGGAGACTTTTGATTCGACGTCCTGCTGGAGCACAGGCCCCATGCCGCAACCGGGGGCGGTGAGGGTCATCTTGATTTCGACGCGCGCCCCGCCGGCGGGAAGCGGCTGAATTTGCAGATCATAGATGAGGCCCAAATCAACAATGTTGACGGGAATCTCCGGGTCGTAGCAGGTGCGAAGTTGTGCCATCACCTGGTCCTCCGCCACAACGGCGCCGGCCGGGGCGGCGGCGGTTTCGGCGGACGGCGCGGCCGGGGGCGCCTGGCCCAGGGCGTCGGCATCGCGGGCCTCGACGCGGGCCATGTTGCCGCGAATGATAACGGTGAAACTACCGCCCAGCGCCTGGGTGATGACCACCGGCTCGCCGGCTTGCAGGGTGATTTTGGTCCCCGCCGGAATCAACACCGCCTCGCAATCGCGTTTTAGGATGATCTCATCATTCATGGCTTCTGTTCCGTCGTCACGCTGTTTTCGCCTTTCAATCCCGCCAGCATGGCATGCCAGGGCAGTATGGCGCATTTGACGCGCATGGGGAAGTGGTGAACGCCGGCAAAGGCGCAAAGCTTCCCCATCGCCTCCTCATCCATTGCTCCGGTGGTGACCAGTGTTTGGAATTGGCTGAAGTACTGTTGGGCTTGGGCGGCGGTCTTGCCCTTGAGCAGGTCAGTCATCATGGAGGCGGAGGCCTTGGAAATGCAGCAGCCCGATCCCTGGAAACTGATGTCGTGGAGCACGTCGCCTTCAAGTTGCAGATAGAGGGTGAAACTGTCGCCGCAGAGCGGGTTGCGGCCCTCGGCCGTGCGATAAGCGCCGGCCGGAACGCGAAAATTGCGCGGTTTGCGGCAGTGATCGAGAATCACCTGCTGATAAAGCTCATTCAAGTCGTCGGCCATGCGCGAGTCTCCCCCTCAGATGGCGGCGCCATCGAAGCGTCCGGCCAGCAGCTCTTCCAGGCGTTCGCGGGCCGGCGCCATTGTGATGCGCTCGACGACGTCGCTGGCGAAAGCCCGGATGAGCATCCGCCGGGCCTGATCCGCTCCAATGCCGCGGGCGCGCAGATAAAAGAGGGCCTCCTGGTCCAATTGCCCGACGGTCGCCCCATGCGTGCATTTGACATCGTCGGCGAAAATTTCCAACTGCGGCTTGGTGTCAATGCTGGCGCTGTCGGAGAGGACGAGGTTGCGATTGGTTTGTTTGGCGTTGGTCTTTTGAGCGTCCTGGCGGACGAAGATTTTCCCGTTGAAAACGCCGTGCGAGCGCCCGGACAAAATGCCGTGGAAGAACTCGTGGCTTTCGCAGCGCGGCCCGGCGTGGTCCACGACCGTGTGGTGATCGATCAACTGCTCGTCGCGGCCCAGAAAAAGGCCGTTGAGGACGGCCTCGGCGCCCTCGGCGGTGAGCAGGGTCTGGACCTGATTGCGGGCGATGCGCGCCCCGGTGGCGATGGAATGGGAAATCCAATGGCTGCCCCCGGCCTGCACCGCCTGGACGGTTGAGACGTGGAAGGCGCGCCCGTTTTCGTTTTGCAGCCGGCAATGTTCCACGCGCGCCTCCGCGCCGAGGACCAACTCTGTCACCGCGTTGGTGACGTGCGCGGCGTCAGTCAGGCTGGCGTAGGACTCCACGACTTTGAGGCCGCTGCGTTTGCCGGCCAGAATCAAGTTGCGCGGATGCGCCGTGGCCCCGGGCCGCCCGGAGGAGGCGAGGAAAAGCAACTGCACCGGCTCCTCCGCCGTCGCATCCGCCGGGACGTAAATGAAGGCGCCATCTTGAAAGAACGCCGTGTTGAGCGCCGTGAAAAAATTCCCGTCGCAGGCGGCGTGGCGGGCGAGGTCGGTTTCCAATTCGCGCGGGTTGGCGGCCAATTGGTCGCGCAGGCCGCCTATTTTCAACGCTCCGCCGTTGCCCGGCAGGGCGGACAAATCCTTGCGAAACATGCCATCGACAAACACCAGGCAAGGGCCGTCGGCGAACAGGCGGAAGGGCGCAATGTCCCGCGCGGACAAGCCGCGCCCGTTGGCGGCGGCGGCGTGCAAGGGCAATTGCAGGAGCGGCGCCATATTGGTGAAGCGCCACTCTTCCTGGCGGGTATTGGGAAAGCCGAGCTGGCTGGCGCGCGCCCGCGCCTGTTCACGAATGGACTTGAGCCACGGCGGGTTGGCACCCGCCGGCGCGGAGTCAAAAGCGCCCAGCGCCGCGGCCAGAAGTTCAACGTTGGCGGTGGTTTGAGGCGGCTTGTCTGTGTGAGTTTGCATCACGCCTTCCCGCTTGCGGCCACGCCTTCGAGAATCCAATCGTATCCGCGTTTTTCCAGTTCCAGGGCCAGTTCCTTGCCGCCGGACTTGACGATGCGGCCGTTGACCAGGACATGCACAAAGTCCGGCACGATGTAATTCAACAGCCGCTGATAATGGGTGATGACCAGCGCGGCGTTGTCGGGGCGGCGCAATTTGTTGACGCCGCCGGCGACGATGCGCAGGGCGTCGATGTCCAGGCCGGAATCGGTTTCATCGAGAATGGCGAGTTTGGGTTCCAGGACGGCCATCTGGAAAATCTCGTTGCGCTTCTTTTCGCCGCCGGAGAAGCCCTCGTTGACGGGGCGGTTGAGCAGGGCGGGGTCCAGTTCGAGCAGCTTGGTCTTGCTCTTGACCAGCGCCAGGAACTCAACGGCGTCCAACTCCTCCTCGTGGCGGGCCTTGCGGCATTCGTTGAGCGCCGCCTTCAGGAAGTAAGTGCTGTTGACACCGGGGATTTCGACCGGGTACTGGAACGCCAGAAAGACGCCGGCGCGCGCGCGCTCTTCGGGCTTCATTTCCAGCAGGTCGGCGCCGTTGAAGGTCACGCCGCCGCCGGTGACGACGTATTCGCTGCGCCCGGCCAGCACACCCGCAAGGGTGCTTTTGCCGCTGCCGTTAGGCCCCATCAGGGCGTGGACTTCGCCGGCTTTGATGGACAGGCTCAGTCCCTTGAGGATTTCCTTGCCGTCCACTCCGGCGGAGAGGTCGCGAATATCAAGCATGTGGTTTGTCACTTTGTTCTTTTCGTTGTCCGGGGGCGGCGGCCTCAGCCGACGCTGCCTTCGAGGCTGACGCCGAGGAGTTTTTGAGCTTCGACGGCGAATTCCATGGGAAGATGGTTGAAGACTTCCTTGCAGTAACCGTTGACGATCATGTTGATGGCGTCCTGGGTGGAAATGCCGCGCTGATTGCAGTAAAAAATCTGGTCCTCGCCAATTTTGGAGGTGGAAGCCTCGTGCTCGACGGTGGCGGTGCTGTTGAGGACTTCGAGGTAGGGAAAGGTGTGCGCGCCGCAACGGTCGCCCAGCAAGAGCGAATCGCACTGCGAATAATTGCGCGCGTTGGCCGCGCTCCGGGCGACCTTCACCTGCCCCCGATAGCTGTTCTGGCCGCGTCCGGCGGAGATGCCCTTGGAGACGATGGTGCTGGTGGTGTTGCGGCCAACATGCACCATCTTGGTGCCGGTGTCCGCCTGCTGGCGGTGGTTGGTCAGGGCCACGGAATAAAACTCGCCCACCGAGTTGTCCCCCAGCAACAACACGCTGGGATATTTCCAGGTGATGGCCGAGCCGGTCTCCACCTGCGTCCAGGAAATCTTCGAGCCGCGCCCGGCGCACTTGCCGCGTTTGGTCACAAAATTGTAGATGCCGCCCCGCCCTTCCTCGTCGCCGGGATACCAGTTCTGCACGGTCGAGTACTTGATTTCCGCGCTTCCCAGGGCAATCAACTCCACGACCGCCGCGTGCAACTGGTTCTCGTCCCGCATCGGCGCGGTGCAACCTTCCAGGTAACTGACGTAGCTGCCCTCGTCGGCGATGAGCAGCGTGCGCTCGAATTGGCCCGCCCCGGCGGTGTTCATGCGAAAATAGGTCGAAAGCTCCATCGGGCAGCGGACGCCCTTGGGGATATAGCAAAACGAACCGTCGCTGAAAACGGCCGAGTTCAACGCCGCGAAAAAATTGTCATTCGCCGGCACGACCGTGCCGAGGTACTTCTTGACGAGGTCGGGATGGTGTTTGACCGCCTCGTTGAACGAGCAAAAAATGATGCCTTGCCGCGCCAGCTCCTCCCTGAAGGTCGTCGCCACCGAGGCGCTGTCCAGGACGGCATCGACGGCCACGTTGGAGAGGCGTTTCTGTTCATCGAGGGAGATGCCCAGCTTGTCGAAAAGCTCACGCGTCTTGGGGTCCACCTCGTCGAGGCTGCCGAGTTTTTTCTTCGGCTTGGGAGCGGAATAATAGATGCAGGCCTGATAATCGATGGGGGGATAGGTGACGTTGGACCAATGCGGCTCGGTCATGGTCAGCCAATGGCGGTAGGCTTTGAGGCGCCACTCCAGCATGAACGCCGGCTCGCCCTTTTTCTCCCAAATACGGCGCACAACCTCTTCGCTCAGGCCGGGTGGAAAGACGTCGGATTCAATGTCGCTGACAAATCCGTATTTGTACTCGGACTTTACAAAACTCTCAATTGTGTCGGTCGTGGCATCCATATCGGACAAATTTAGTCCGCTTCCAGCATAGACCAGAGGCGCAAGAAGTCAACGGCTGTCGATGTTTTTTCGGGGTTGCGTCATCGGAGGGCGCATCCTGGCAACGTTTTACCTTGACTGACCTTGACCAGGTGAACCAGACCAGCGCTTTTCAGCCATTTCCGCCGCGAGTCGATGGAATATATGGACGGACATAAGTAAAGGGACATGGCTCCGCTGGAGCGTCGCCCTACCGGCGTCGTGGTAGGGCGACGCTCCAGCGGAGCCGCCACAAGAAATTCGTTGCGAAATGTCCCTTTATTTATGTCCGTGTATACAGCACAGCGCTCACGAAATCCGCCCTTTCGCCGACGCCGGACTGCCTGCCTGGCCAAAGCGTTGGCAAGCGATCTTGGCTCCTCGGCGGGTCGCAACATGCTCCGTGTGGCCAAATCAATGCGAGCGCCGTCCGGGCCGGCGCGGCGGAGTGAAGCGAGATCCAACGGCGCTGGCCTGGCCAGCTTGGATGTCTGGACGCGGTATGAAACGAAGACGGTCTCCCGGAGGGGGCGGGGCAGGGCGTACGGAGCGCGTCCTGCCTGGCCCCGCGGGGTTGCTTGAAGTTGAACGCTGACCGGATGGATTTGAAGGATGGACAGTCCAAGACGCATCCCCCTATAGTATTTGCACTTTTCGGGTTGGCGTCATCGGGCTTGACAGGCGGTTCACTTTGCGCTACAAAGTAAGCATGGATATGATCAAACGCGCCACCGCCATCTTGGAATTATTGCTCGTCTTCCCTGGTGCGCTGTTCATGGCCACCCTCTTCGCGCGGAACCTTCAGCCCGCGCCCTTTGAACCGGCGCAATCCGTCCGGCGTCTGGTCGATTGATACAGCGCCCGCCCGGTCCTTTGCCTTGACGTTTTCCTTATTGCGCTGCCGTTCGCGGCGTTCATCATCGGCGGCAGTGCATTCCTGCGTATCTGGCGCGGCGATGCCGCACTTCGGCGGACGGCCATGAGAACGCTCGCCGCTGTCCGCGCTCACACGGCGGCCCTGCTCATCGCCGGGGCCGCTCTGACAGCCGGTGGCATTCTGGCCATCGTGGCCCTGCATTTGATCACGGACTCACGCTTGGTGAACCAATGAGGGACTTGTCTTCTGACCTTGCCGATATGGCAGCCAAGTCAGATGCAAAAGGCATGAGGCGCAAAGACGCCAAGGAAAGGCCAAGCGGAAGTCAGAGCCTGGCTTTGTTCATTTAGCCGCGCCCGGCGATGCCCGAATGATCTTGCCGGAAACCGCGGCCCGGCATAATAGGTTGAGTACCAACCATGCGCGAGTGGTGGAATGGCAGACACGCCAGACTTAGGATCTGGTCCCGCAAGGGGTGGAGGTTCGAGTCCTCTCTCGCGCACCACTCCCGCGGCATTCCAGTCCGCCGCCGTTACGCCGGGGGAAGGGAGAATTGCCGGGCCATGGCGACGGCTTTGAGCATGGCTTTGGATTTGTTGACGGTTTCCTGGTACTCGGCTTCGGGAGTCGAATCGTTGACCCAGCCGCCGCCCGCTTGAACGTAGGCGGCGCCATCCTTGAGCAGGGCGGTGCGGATGGTGATGCAGCAGTCCAGGTTGCCGTTGAAGGAGAAGTATCCGACGCATCCGCCGTAGGGGCCGCGCGCGGTTTGTTCCAGTTCGGAAATGATCTGCATGGCCCGGATTTTGGGAGCGCCGCTCAAGGTGCCGGCGGGGAAGGTCGCGCGCATCAGATCGTAAGGGGTGCGCCCGGCGGAGAGGAGTCCTTCGACGTGCGAGACAATATGCATGACGTGGCTGTAACGCTCGATCACCATCAGGTCCCGCACCCGCACGGTGCCATATTCGCAGACGCGTCCGAGGTCGTTGCGGGCCAGGTCAACGAGCATGACGTGTTCAGCGCGCTCCTTGGGGTCGGCCAGCAATTCCTTTTCCAGCGCCTGGTCTTCTTCCGCAGTCAGTCCGCGCCCGCGCGTGCCGGCGATGGGGCGGATTTGGACATGGCGATCTTCGCAGCGGACGTGGACTTCCGGGGAGGCGCCGACGAGCGAAAAGCCGTCCAATTCGAGCAGGAACATGTAGGGCGACGGGTTGACCGAGCGCGCCGCCCGATAGAGGTCCACCGGCGCGCCTGTAAAGGGCGTCGAAAATCGCTGCGAACCGACGACTTGGATGATGTCGCCCGCGGTGATGTATTGCTTGGCGCGCTCCACATTGGCCAGGAACGCTTCCTTCGTCAGGTTGGAAGAGACGGGGATTTCCGGCGTTTGCAGCGGGACATCGACGGCGAGATTCTGGGAAGGTTGTTCAAGGAGCGAGACCAGCCGCTCAATTTCGCCAACCGCCTCCTCGTAGGCGTCCCCTGGCGTCTGGCCGTCCAGGAGGGCGTTGACGACGACGGTGATGGTTTGGGCGACGCGGTCGAAGACCAGCAATTGGTCCGCGATGAGGAAATAGAGGGTGGGGGTGTGCAAGTCATCCCGCGGAGGCCGGGGCACGACCGGCTCGATGTCGTGGATGAATTCGTAGCCGATGAAGCCGACCGCGCCGCCGCTGAAGCGGGGCAAGCCGGGAAGGGGGACGGGCCGGTAGCGGCGCATGACCTCTTCAACGACCGCCAGGCCGTCCCTCACGCCGCCGGGGCCGCCGACCGTGAACCTTTGGACGACGCGGCCATTTTCGATCAGATCGACCTGGGGGCCGGACTGCCGGATGACGGCGCGGGGATTGCAGCCGACAAACGAGTAGCGCCCGATATGCTCGCCGCCCTCGACGGATTCGAAGAGGAAGGACTCGCCCTGGCCGCGGATCTTTTGATAGGCCGAGAGGGGCGTTTCCAGGTCGGCCAGAATGCGGCGGCAGACCGGGACCAGGTTTCCCTGGCAGGCCCGCTGCAAGAAGTCGTCCAGGCTCGGATAATACATAAGCTCTCTCTTACTCTATTCGACGGCGCAAGCGCCACACTGAAAGTGAGGTATAAAACAGGACGATGCCGCCGTAGGCCACGACGCCGAAGCCGATGGAGAACGCAACGGACTCCTCCGGGCTGAACGCCACCAGCGCCGCGCCGACCAAACCTATCAACACTGTTTCTCCAAGGAGGCAGGCGAAATAGAAGGGGAGGCGGGTGCGGGCCAGTCGCTCGATGAACCACTGGCGGTAGGCCTCCTCGCCCATCGTGCGCATGAGCCAGGCGGAATGGAAGTTGTGCGCCGCCACCAACAGCCCCGCCGTGATCACGATAATGGCCGTCATCGGCCAGAAAGCGAACACGAAGCAAAGCGCCAGATTGACGAACGCGCCGATTTTCCACCCCATTTTTTTGGCCAGCGGATTGCCTTCCAGGACGAGATTGGGCGTCGCCACCCAGGTGCTCAACATATCCATGCCGCGGGCCAGGAGCAGCAGCCCGAGCATGGTGAAGTAAGCGCGACTGGCGAAGGGAAGTATGTCGCCAGTCATTTCTTGCCGTAAATTTCCCCGGGCGTTTGCAACTGCGGCTCCGTCACGCGTACCTCGCCGCTGGCGGCTAGCGAGCGGAAGAAGCAGGAACGATAGCCTTCGTGACAGGCCGCGCCCGTTTGCTCGACCTGGATCAAAAGCGTGTCGCCGTCGCAGTCAAAAGCGATGTCCTTGACCTCTTGGATGTGGCCGCTGGATTCGCCTTTCATCCAGAATTTCTGGCGGGACCGGCTCCAGAAATGGGTTTTGCCGGTGGCGACGGTGGTCTCCAGCGAGGCCCGGTTCATCCACGCCATCATCAGCACCCGCCCGTTGGCGGCATCCTGGATGATGGCGGGAATAAGTCCGTCCGCATTGAATTTCAAATTGTCGTACGCGCTCATAATTATTGTATTTGGCCGCATGAAGGTAGCAAGAATTCCCCGCCTGGGAAGGAAGGAATTTCGCAAAATCCGGTCGTCAACGGCTGACACATGGAGCTTTGTGAATCAGCCGCCGCTGTCCCGCTCCAGCGCGGCGAGGGTTTGCGGGTCGCGCACATCCACCCAGCGGCCTTGGATTTCCAGGCCGGCCAGGCGATGGCCGGCCTGGACCATCGCGCTGATGGCGTCGGTCAATTCGTATTCGCCGCGCGGGGATTTTTGCAGCCGGGCGGTGAACTCGAACAAAACCGGCTTGAAAATGTAGATGCCGGCGTTGTACCAGGCGACGCTTCCCGGCGGGAGTTCGCCCTCGCGCCGCAGGTCCTCCAATTGCGCCAGACTCGGCTTCTCGACCAGCCGCCGCAGGCAAAAATCCTTGTCAAAGAAAACAAGGCCCCCTTTGGTCACATCCTGGCTGCCCGTGCAAGTGACCAGCCCGGAAAAGGCCTCCCGCCCGTAGCGCGCCAGCATGTCCCCGTAGGTTTGGGGACGGACCAGGATGTCGCCGTAGGTCAGGACAAAATCATCTTCGCCAACGAATTCCCTGGCCGCTTCGGGCGCCTTGCCGGTTCCGTCCTGGGTCATTTGCCGTCCGTAATGGATGGCGGCGTTCCATTTTTGGCCGGCACCGAAATGATCCTCAATGACCTCGGCGCGGAAGCCGGTGACGATGAAGAAGTCCCGCACGCCGGCCTGGAGCAAGCCGTCGAGGATGTGTTCCAGGATGGGTTTGCCTTGGACACAGAGCATCGGTTTGGGCAGTTCCCGGGTCAACTGCCCCATGCGCGTGCCCTTGCCCGCGGCCAGAATCACAGCTTTCATATCAATCTTCCTTTGGTTCGAGCCGCGTGATTTCCACCATGATTTCGTCCGCGACCTGTTGGTAAATCTCCTTGAGCCGCCGTTTGCCGCAGGAAGCGGCCTCGGCCCGGAGGGCCGCGAAGGCCAGCGGATGGCCATACTTGACAGTCAGGCGGCGCGGCCGGGGCAGCCACATGTGCGGGCCATAGGCCTCACGTGTGCCAAAGACGCGCGCCGGCACGACCGGGGCGTTGGATTTTATGACCGCCAAGCCGATGCCTGATCGGGCCGGGTTCAACTCGCCATGTCGGGTGCGGGTGCCTTCGGGAAAGAGTATGATCGCGCCTCCTTCGCCGAGCCGGCGCAAAATGAGTTTCAATCCCCGCCCGGTGCCGCCATCGCGGTCCACCGGCACCACCTTCCAGGAGCGCAGGATGGCGGAAAGGACGGGCACGCGGAAAATGGAGTCGCGCGCCAGGAAATTGATGTGCCGGGTGACGCCCGCGCCGACGAGCGGCGGGTCGATGTAGCTGGCGTGGTTGGAGGCGAGGATGACCGGCCCGCGCGACGGCACCCGATCGGGATTGAAGACGCGCCAGCGAAAATAGAAACGAAAGATCAGCCGGAAGCACCGCCACCCCATCCGGTAGCTAAGGTTCATCCCGCTTCGATCCGCTGGCACAGGCGTGTTTGGGTCCATTTGACGTCTTCAGGCAGCCGCTGCTGATTATCTTGCCGATCCCACTCCCAATCGTCATCTCAAAAAAAAGCCCGCGCGTTATTCGATGCGCCTCCAGGAACGGCCGTCCCGCGCCAGCAAATCGTCCGCTTCCTTCGGTCCCCAGGAGCCGGACCTGTAGTTGGGGAAGCTGCGCGGCGGCAGCGCCTTCCACACGTCCAGGATCGGGGTGATGACGCTCCAGCCCGCCTCGACCATGTCCGCCCGCTGGAAGAGGGTGGCGTCGCCCGTCATGCAATCATAAATCAGGCGCTCGTAGCCGGTGCTGGGGGTGCGCCCGAAATAATCGACGTAGTTGAATTTCATCTCGACAGCGCCCATGTGCATGATCGGGCCGGGAATCTTGGCGCCAAAGCGCAGGGAGACTCCCTCCTCGGGCTGGATGGACAGCACCAGGCGGTTGGTTTCGAGGTCCTCCACCGGCGTGTCGCGGAACAATTGAAAGGGCGCCCGCTTGAATTGAATGGCGATTTCCGTCGCCCGGCTCGCAATCCGCTTGCCGGTGCGCAAGTAAAAGGGAACGTCCGCCCAGCGCCAGTTGTCGATTCGCAGTTTGAGTCCGGCGAACGTTTCGGTCGTGGAATCCGGCGCGACGCCCGGCTCGCCGCGATAGGCCGCCACATGCTCGTCTCCGACCTGGCCGTCGCCGTACTGGCCGCGGACGGCCATGGTCAGGACCTCTTCCGGCGAGGGGATTTGGACGGCGTGCAGGGCCTTGGCCTGTTCGTCGCGCACGGCGTCGGCCTGGAAGGAAATGGGCGGTTCCATCGCGGTCAGCGACACCAACTGGAAGAGATGATTGGGCACCATGTCGCGCAAGGCCCCGGCCGTTTCATAATAACCGCCGCGTTTTTCGACCCCGACCGTTTCGCCCGCCGTGATCTGGACGTGGTCGATGTAGCGCCGGTTCCAGATTGGTTCGAAGATGCCGTTGCCAAAGCGGAAGATGATGATGTTCTGCACCGTCTCTTTTCCCAGATAATGGTCGATCCGGTAAATCTGGCGTTCTTCCAGGATTTGTTTGATCTGGATGTTGAGCGCGCGGGCGGAATCCAGATCGCGTCCAAAGGGCTTCTCGATGACCACCCGCGCCCAGTGGCCGTTGGTTTCGGACGCCAGGCCGGCCGCTCCCAACTGGCGGACCACTTCGCCAAAAAAGCGCGGCGCCACCGCCAGGTAATAGAAGCGGTTACCGGCGACATTGTGGGTCTTCTCGACCTCGGCGATTTGCGTCTTGAGTTGCTCGAAGGCTTTCGGGTCCTGAAAATCGCCGCGGATGTAATAGACCCGCTTGAGAATCCAATTCCACATTTCGGGCGTGACGGGGCAACTGGCGTAGCGATTGATCTCGTCGGTGAGGTATCGGCGGAACGTATCGGTGGTCTGGTCGATATTGGCCAGGCCGATGATGGCGAATTGTTCAGGCAGCAATTTGGCGGCGGCCAGGTTGAGAAGAGCGGGGATCAGCTTGCGCTTGGTCAGATCGCCGCTGGCGCCAAAAATGACCATCACGCACGGGTCTGCTATCCGCGCAGGAGGGTCCGCCGAACCGTTTGCCGCAACTTTATTGCTCATGGCCATGACAAAAGACGCCTATCCGGGCGCTTCTGTCAACTGCCATCGTCCCCCTGCGCGGGGCATTTCACGGGATCGCCGCGGCAAGAACATCGTGACGGGCGGGGTCGTGCGCACGGAACGCGCGCTGGTGGCCTGGGCCATCGAAGCTGGGGCGCGTTGGGAACGCCAACGCGCCCGAATGAAGACCGGAACCGCGGATTAACTCTTGTAAATGTCGATGATCCTGCCCAGGAATTGCAGCGCGGCCTCTTTCTTCCGCTGGAAGGAGTTGCGCCCGATGATCGAACCAAAACCGCCGCCCTGGCGGATGGCCGTGACTTCGGCGAAAACCGTATCGTCGCTGCTGGCCGGGCCGCCGGAGAAAATCACGATGCGGCGCCCGTTGAAGGTGCATTGCACGACGTGTTTGACCCGCTCGGCAAGGGTGGCGATGGGCACTTTTTCCTTTTCATAGACCTTGCGCGCCGCTTCCTGCTCCAGCGCCGCGGCGGGCAGTTTGACTTTGATGATGTGCGCGCCCATTTCCGCCGCGATGTGCGCCGCGTATCCACAGACGTCCATCGCCGTCTCGCCTTGTTTGCTCAAGGAAGAGCCGCGCGGATAGGACCAGACCACGACGGCCAGGCCGTTTTTCTTGGCCAGCGCCGCCGCCTCGCGCAATTGCTCGTACATGATCACCCGCTCCGAGGAGCCGGGATAAATGGTGAACCCAATGGCCGCGCAACCCAGGCGAAGGGCGTCCTCCACGCCGCTGGTCAGGGCGGGCAGGGGGTCCTTCTCGTCCAGCAACACGTCGTGGTTGTTGATCTTGAGGATGAGGGGAACGTCGCCCGCGAAATCCCGCGCGGCCGCCTCGATGAAGCCCAAAGGCGCGGCATAGGCGTTGCACCCGGATTCGATGGCCAGTTCAAAATGGTAGCGCGGATCGTATCCGGGCGGGTTGACGGCGAAACTGCGTGCCGGGCCGTGTTCGAAGCCCTGGTCCACAGGGAGGATCACAAGGCGGCCCGTGCCGGCCAGTTTGCCGTGGTTGAGGAGCCGGGCCAGATTGGTCAGGGTCCCGGGGTTATCACTGCCATACCAACTTAGTATTTCTTTGACTCGAGTTGTGTTCATAAATTGTGTTTTCGATTTGCCCTAATCCCATTAGTCCGCGTGATGATACGGCTGGCCCCGTGCGGGGCAAGAGAATTCACCGGAAGAATTCTTAGAGATACTTTCCCAGAATCACTCTGAGTTGCGCCCGGGTCCTGGCCGGCCACAGTTTTTTGTCGGTCATAATCGCGTGCTGGAGGGCGCTGTGGCAGGGCCAATTTGGCAGGGCGGGGATTTGCGGAATGGCGCGCGTGATGATGGCCTTGGCCTGGCTGGCGTTCTTGTTCAGGTTGGCGATGATCATTTCCACGGTGACGTGCTCCTCGCCCGCCTTCCAGCAATCGTAGTCGGTGATCATGGCCAGTGTGGCGTAGGCGATCTCCGCTTCGCGGGCGCATTTGGCCTCGCCCAGATTGGTCATGCCGATAACGTCGTAACCGGATTGGTGATTGGCCAGCGATTCGGCCCGAGTGCTGAAGGCCGGCCCTTCCATGTTCACATACATGCCGCCGTTGTGGACCCGCACGCCTTCGGCCTTCGCGCTGGCGAAGAGCAACTGCCGCAGCTCCGGGCAAATCGGATCGGCAAAAGCGATGTGCGCCACGATCCCCCGCCCGAAGTACGTGTGCTCCGACGACCGCTTCGTCCGGTCCACGAATTGGTCGGGCAGCACGATGTCGCATGGCCGGTACTTTTCCTGGAGGGACCCGACGGCGCTAACGCTGATGATCCAATCCACCCCCAGCTTCTTGAATCCGTAGATATTGGCCCGATGGTTCAATTCACTGGGAAGAATGCGGTGCCCGCGCGCGTGCCTGGGAAGAAAAACGACGTCGCGTCCGGCCAGTTGGCCGGTCAGGTAGGCGTCGGAAGCCGGGCCGAAGGGAGTCTTCATCTTCACCCATTTTTGGCCGGTGAACCCTTCGATGTGATAGAGGCCGCTGCCGCCAATCAAACCAATGCGATGTTTTGTCATGAGGCCTACCCTATACGCCCGGCGGCGCCGGTTCAAGCCCGGCGGATGCCGGAGGCGCGGGTTTCCCCAAAAACTACCGTAATTTGGCGTAATTTACCGTAATTTACCGTAAATTCCGTAACCAACGAACCCTTTGTTTTCCCAGTCCGGGAAACCCTCACCTCCGTCAATTTAAGCCGCGAACAGGTGCGAATAGGTGCGAATAGGGCGCCCCACAGTCCGTCAGAACCCCCCATTTCTAACTTGCCAGAGGGTGCCATAGGATGAAACTCCGGAGCACCAGCCCAACAAGGCAACGGGACATTTTTCGCGCAGAGGCGCCGAGAGCCGCAGAGGATGACATTTAACCACGGGCGGACACGGATGGACACGGATGGGAACTCTTTATCCGTGTCCATCCGTGGTTAAAGGCTTTTGTCCATCCCCCCCGGCGGCCGGAAACGGGGCCAGCGCTCCGCGCAAAGGCGGATAAACAGCCGCGACAACCGGGGCATGGCATGGTTCAAACGGGTTCACCGCTCAAACGCCCCGATCCGCAGCCTTTCAAAGAACAAACCGCCCCAGCCACTGCCGCCACGATACCACGAAAATTACATTATGCAAGTTCTTTTTAGTAGAACCGAACAAAAGGCCGTTCCCCGCATCCGGTTGCCAGACAGCCCCGGGAAGGGGGCGGGCGGGTTCATTGGGCTCGTGCGCGCAGCCGTGACGCCATCTTCCTGGCAGCCCCGGCGGGGCGAAAGAGAATAGCCCAGGGCAAAGCGAGTCAGCGAGCGACGCCCTGGGTTGGCCGGCGCCGTTTTCCCAAGCCCTGAAAGGGCGGCTGAAGGTTAGCAGAAGGTCAAGCTGGCTCATCGGTTGCGAGCGGAGACGACGATGAGCCTGGCCTGGATTGCCGGGCGCCTGCACATGGGCTGGGGGAGCCACGTCTCGAGCGTGTTGCGAAAATCAAAAAGTGCAAAAAGTGAGGACCGACACCGGCACGAAGAGTTCTGTCATGCGCCCGCGCCGAGCAGGCCTTGGACCTTGGGCATCCAATTGCTGATCGGGATTTTTTGGGGGCAGTGGGCTTCGCATTCGTGGCAGGCGATGCACGCGCTGGCTTGCGCGGATTGCGGGACGAAAATCTGGTACTTGAAGCGCGCCCCGGGGATGTCCTCGTGAAGGAAGGCGTCGTTGTAGTATTCAAAGACGCCCGGGATGTTCACTCCGTTGGGGCAGGGCATGCAGTAGTTGCATTTGGTGCAAGGAATGGCGGCCCGTTCCTTGTACTTTTGCCGCACGCCGGCGATCAGCTCCAGGTCAGCCGCCTGAAATGAATGGCTGCGCGCACGGGAGGCGGATTCCAGGTTGGCTTCCACCTGGTCCGCAGCACTCATGCCGCTCAACACCACCGACACTTCGGGCTGGTCCCAAAGCCATTGCAACGCCCAGTCCGCCGGGGAATGTTTGACGGCGCAACTGTCAATCATCTGGCGAATCGCGGCGGGCGGATTGGCCAGCCTTCCGCCCATGAGCGGTTCCATGACCACCACGGCCAGGCCCTTGGCGGCGGCCAGCTTCAATCCCTTGACGCCCGCCTGGTTTTCGGTGTCCATGTAATTGTACTGAATTTGGCAGAACGTCCAGTGATCGAAGCCGTTGATGATGCGGGGGAAGCTTTCGTAATCGTCGTGGAATGAAAAACCCAGATGTCGGATGCGACCGTCGCGAATCGCGGCGGCGGATTTTTCCAGGAGTTTGAATTTAAGGACGATGTCGTTCCAGCGGTTTTTGCTCAGGGCGTGGAGGAGATAGAAATCAATGTGATCGGTTTGGAGCTTGCGGAGTTGATCGTTGAGAATCCGGTCAAAATCGGCTTCCTCCAGGATCATCCACACCGGGCACTTTGTGGCTATTCTCGCCTGGTCCCGAAGCCCGCGTAGCGCGTTGCCCAGTACGATCTCGCTCTTGCCTTCGTGATAGATGTAAGCGGTGTCGAAATAGTTTACTCCCTGTTCCAGGGCGCGGTGGATCATGCCGACGGCTTGGGCTTCATTGATATTCTGGCCGTAAGGGTTTCCGTCCAGAGTAGGCAGGCGCATGCAGCCAAAGCCCAAAACAGAGGCGTTCCAGTCCAGCTTGCCGAATTTGCGGTACTGCATGGTCATAATCACAGGTGGACGTTGTGGACTTTGTGGACAGCGTGGACTGACTGCATGGTCATAATGGGGTTAGTCTGTATTCGGGGGCTCGTTTTTTCAACTCCAAATCCGGCGTTTCGCCGCACAAAGGTGTGAGAGGGAATGCTCCGGAACTCGCCCTCATCCCAACCTCTTCTCCCTCCGCCGTCGCCAAGGCTTTGGCGGACAGGCCAGGGAGAAGGAACAGATGTCGCACGCCTCTGGTTTTGCGAAGGCGCGCCCGGCCAATGCAGCCGCTGGAATTTCAAGTGAACGGCCGATGATTCTCCCTCTCCTGGAGGAGAGGGCAGGGGTGAGGTCGAGACCCGAAGAATTCTGTCCGGCACCAGCCCCCCCCGCCCGCCCCGTCACTTCGTGCGCGGGGGATCACCGGCTGGTCCCGGCGTCGGTCGCCGCGCGCAAATATCTTTTGACGTTCCGCGGCGGTTTTGTGTAAATACGCGTCATGTTGTCTAAATCATTGTGTCGTTTCATTGTTTTCGGTTGGATGGCGGCGGGAGTTTGCGCGTTGGCGGATGACAATGGCAAGACGGCAGTTGACCCCAAATTGCTGCCGCCCGCATCGACAAAGCAAGGCGTGACCTACGCCGCCGATATTCAGCCGATTTTCGCCAAATCCTGCTACCCGTGCCACGGGCCGAAAACGGATAAGCCCAAGGGCCGTCTGCGGCTGGACACGTTGGAACTGGTGCGCAAAGGGAGCGAGGACGGCCCGATCCTTGTCGCGGGCGATAGCGCCAAGAGTGTCGTGGTGGCGCAAGTCTCGCAGCTCGGCGACCCGGACGACTTCATGCCGCCCCCCAAAAACAAAGCGAACGTCGGACCGCTGACCAAGGAGCAGATCGGCTTGATCCGCGCCTGGATCGACCAAGGCGCCAAGTAGCCGACAGAGCGGACGGCGTGGCGAATGGGAAGTACCGTTGCTCGGGCAAAGCGGCGCCGCGCTTCTGTGAAACGTCTGCGTCAAATCGGAGCCGACGCCATTTCCAGGGGTGCCGCGGATTCGGCGGGGACCCTCGGCGTCGCCGGGTCTTCCCGACTCTCCGACACGGGTGTCAATTGATGGATGGTCTTTATGCCTTTTTCCCACGCGCGCAGGTAGAGGTTCGATAGTTTGTCGATGTCGCGCTCCGAAGGGGGCAGAGGAAGGTCGAGGGCGTGGCCGAGGTCGATCCACTTTTGACGGCGGGCGGCGTGTTCGATGAGGCGGAAGGGGTCGGTTTGTCCCGCGTCCAGTGAGGGAGTCAGGCCGGCGATTCGGGCGGGGCCGTCCATCGCGGCGACGGCGGTGGTGGAGCAGTGGCGCATTCCCTGGCGGCGGATCATGGCGCGGACGGGTTCCCAATCCTGGGCGGCGCCGGAGGTGACATCGAGGGGAAGGCCGCGGGCGTTTGAGAGCAAGGCAAGAGTGTCGATGGGCAGGATGCCGCGGCTCCATTTGGAGCCGGCGTAGCCGGGATAGGGGCCGCGTTCGGCGGCGAGTTCGGCGGAGGCGAGGATGGCGAAGTAGGAAACGAGTTCCATGCTCCAATCGGCGAAATCGGCGGCGGCTGGGCTGGCGGGATGGTGTTGAAGGCGGTCGAGGGCTTCGGCAAAGCCCGCGACTCCCAGGCCGATGGGGCGGTGTTGGAGGCTGGCGGCGCGGACGCGGGCGGAGGGGTAGGCGCTCAGATCGACGGCGTTGTCAAGCATCCGCACGGCGGCGGTGATGGTGCCCCGCAGGAGGGCGACGTCGAGGCCGGCGGGGCGTTCGGTGAGGTGGGCGGCGATGTTGACGGCGCCGAAGGGGCAGGCGGCGGCTTCGCCGGGGTCCGCATTGAGGAGGAGGGCGCCGCCCAGGGCGGCGGCGCAAACGAGGCCGGAATGGTCCTGCGCGGAACGAGTGTTGACAGCGTCTTTGAAGCCGAGCCAGGGCTGGCCGGTGTCCAGGAGCGAGGCGAGGATTTCGCGCCACAGATCGGCGGCGTTGAGGCGGCGGGAAGAGGGCAGGGCGCCTTGGGCGGCTTTTTGCTCGAAGGCGAGGTAGCGGGCCTGGAACTGGGCGCCGTGGGAGCGGTGCAAGCCGGGGGTGTCGGCGGGATCAAAGAGCGTCCAGGAACTTTGTTCGCGGACGCGCTGCATGAAGAGGTCCGGAAGCCACAAGGCCTTGTTGAGTTGCTGGCCGGATGGGGCGGCGCCGGGGCGCGGGCGGGAGAGGAATGGGAGGATGTCGCGGTGCCAGGGTTCGAGCCAGGAGCAGGACGGGCCGGCGGGTTGGAGGGTGAGATGTTCGAGGTCGTTGGCGGAGGTGGCCGTGTGGCAGACGGACAACTCGGGACGAGGCGCGCCAGCGTGGCGCAAGATCGGATGGGAGGGAAGGAAACGAAAGGTGGAGAGGACTTCGTAGAATTCCAGGGCGCGCGATTCCCGCGGTCCGACTTCATTTAAAGCAAGGCCCATTGCGATTCTCATCCAGAAGTACTGGGGCGTTTCGATGCGCCGTCCGTTTTCGTGGGCGAGATAGAGGTCGCGCAGGGTGTCCAATGCGGCGGCGGTGAAGCGGGTGTCGCGTTCGGGGCGCAAGGCGCGGGCGAGGCGGGTGCAGTCAAACTCCAGGAGTTCGGCGGTCACGCCGCGGAGGAATTCGCCTTCGTTGAGGCAGCAGTCGAAATGGCGGCGGTAAAGGTCGTTGAGGTTTTCGCCGGGCCGTGCTTTTGGGAGCGCCTGGGAGTAGATGGCGCGGAGGCGTTCCTGGGCCAGGAGTCTTTCGTCCGGCACGGGGTCCTGGCGCGGGAAGACGGTGTCCTTGGGTAGAGGGCGCGCGGGACGGCGCGGCGGGCGGAAGTTGGCGCGGAGTTCGCGCTCGACGCGCGCGCGGCGACGGTCTTCCCGGTAAAGGATGTAGCGGCGGGCGACTTCATGGTGGCCGTCGGCCATGAGTTGGTCTTCGGCGGCGTCCTGGATGCCCTCGACTTCCAACTCGGCGCCCCTGACGGCGCGGCTCAAAACGCGTTCAACAACGCGGTCGGCGCAGAGTTTGACGGCGGATTGGACGGAGTCTGGTAAAGGGTCTTCCGGGGTGAGGCTGAGGTGGGCCTTGAAGGCGGCTTCGAGGGCGAGGAGAATGCGGGCTTCGTTGAACTCCTCGACGCGGCCGTCGCGTTTGCGGACCGGGAAATGCCTATCATGCAGGGGATCAACCCCTTGCATCTGAAGTTGGTCTAAAGTTGCTGCACTCATTAGTAAAATCGCGGCAAAGGCGCGGGAATTCTACAACAGATTGTGCCCGCACGATATGCGATACACTTCTAATAGTGCTTTTTTAACGGGCTTGTCAACCGATTTTGGAAGAAAAAGCGGAAAAAATGAGTCAAGTGGTCTTGCGCTCGCGGTATTCGGTGCTTTCGGGCGGGAGGGGGGCGCCGGCGGAAGGCTGCCACAAGACCTCGTAAATCCGGACGGCGGTGCGGAAGCCTTTGACCTTTTGCGGGGGCAGTTCGACGCAGGCCTGGGCCAGTTTGGCATCGTCGCGCTTGAGGGCGGCGTAGGTTGCCTCGCCGATGATGATGCGGCCGTGGCCGGAAACGCCTTCGAGGCGGCTGGCGAGGTTGACCTCGCGGCCGAAAACGGTGTAATTGACGATGTGGGCCTCGGAACCCATCAAGCCGACGATGGCGGTGCCGGTGTTGATGCCGCTGCCCATGGAGAGGACAGGCCGGTAGGCAAGGGGCGGTTGACCGAGCTTGGCGCGGGCGGCGTTGTCGTCGGCAATTTGTTTGTTTTCCGCCTGGCGTTTGACGTTCAGGGCCATGAGCGCCAGTTGGGCGTCGATGGCGGCCTGAACGGCATCCGCGGCGTGGCGGGAATTGGTGAGGGGAGCACCCCAGAAGGCCATGACGCAGTCGCCGATGTACTTGTCCAGTGTTCCTTTGTGCTGCTTGACGCAGTCGGCGATGGTGCCGAGGTAGGTGCTGACGGTGCTGAGGGTTTCACGGGCTTGGGCGTCGTAGTAAGCTTCGGCGTCTTCCTTGCTGAATTTATGCTGCTGGATGAATTCAGCGGCGTGGACCTGGGTGACATCGGTCAATTCGGTGAAGCCGCGGACATCGGCAAAATAGACTGTGATTTCGCGCCGGTTGCCGCCGATGGTGAGGGAAGGGGCGCTGAGAACTTCATTAACGACATCCGGTGAGACCAGGCGGGAGAAAAGTTGTTTGACGCGCTTCTTCTCAGATTGTTCACCGCGCCAGCGGTAGGTCACCGCCGAGAGATGGGTGATGAGACCGGCACATCCCATCGGGAGGATGAGCGGCACCCAGAAGCGGAACCGCACGAAGAGGAGCACTACGGCAGCGAGATAAAGGGCGGCAAAAGCCAGCATGAGCAAGCTGCCGTTGAGAGGCTTGGCCACGCCCCAGGTAATCCACGCGGAGGCGCCGCCGACCAGAAGGATGAGCAGGAGGCTGGCCAGGAGGGGGGTTGTTTGAGGGAAGCGCCCGGTAATGACGGAGTTGGCGACGTTCAAATGCTTGGTGACAAGAAAGGTGTGGCTGTCCAGCGGCGTGGCGCCGACGTCCGCCAGATCGTTGCCGGTGGCGGTTGAGCCGACGAGCACCAACTTGTCCTTCCATTGATTGGTCACGGAGTTGCCGTTGGCGCGTTCGATCGGAGCCATGAGTAATTCCTCGAAGGCCCCCGTTGTCAGGCGCGGATCGTCAGCGGTCAGCGCCCAATCGATATAGAAATAGCCGTCGGCATCGACTGGTATTGCGCGGGTGACGCCATTGGCGCCATGCAGGATGATCCGTCCCGGTTGGATATCGGGGTGGTCCAAATCGAGTTGGAGTTCCGTTGCCGCCATGCGGATGCCCATGCTCCAGGCGCGGTAAATGTAGAAGGGCGTGATCATGGCCGGCGCGTCCGGTTGCGCCTTCCTGGTGAAATTCGTCCTGTCGATCTGGCCCGCGTCATCGGTGGGAAGTTCCACAGTTTCGTCGCCGCGCTTGCGGATAAAAGTGATTTTATTCGGCTGGATGATGGTCCGGCTGAGGTCGAAATCGAGATTCCTGGCCGCGGCTTGAATCAGGGGGTGCCAGACGCGGTAGTTCTGGAAAGCGCGGTCCCGGCGCAAGACGCCGTCGGTGTCCTTGCTGACGGAGATGTTGGCGACGCTGGAGGCGTTGGTCGCGAAGAGGGGATGTGGCATGACGTCCTGGTCTGCCGCCAGAATGACGTTGCCGGATTCCTTTAATTGATGGGCAAAATACTGGTCGGAAGTGACCTCCGCCGAGCCGTCTGGAAGCCAGAGATCCTTGTGGTCGGGCCGGAGTTCGGCGAAGATAACATCGAAGGCAGCGCATTTGACGCCATCCCTGGATAGTTCATGCAAACCTCTGGCATAAACTTCGCGCGGCCAATACAAGCCGTAAGCAAAACCCAATTCGCCGCTCACCACGGCTGCAATGGTGTTGTCGCTGACCTCGATCAACCCCAGATTCCGGGCCTGCGAGGCGGAGTCTCCGGCGTAGGAATGGGCCAGGCGGACGCGCCAATCATAGGTCATCCACTCCAGCCGCTGGAAAGCCACGACGTGGAGGAGTTGGAGGACGCAGACGCCCAGAATGACGGGAGCGGCGCTAAAAAAAACGGGCGATTTGAGAAAGGTCAGGCGCACGGCACGAGCTAAACAAAAAACCCGGAGCAACACAAGTCGCTCCGGGCGAAAACTATCAGTGCAACCGGCGTCAGCCTATGAGGAGGGCGAACTCGGCTGTCCCGAGGGAGAGCCACCTGTCGAGAACGGCGGATGTTGCGGGGGCGGAGTCGGGATCGAGATGGTGGTCGTGCCGCCTTGAGGAAGCTCTTGAATAATCGTTCTTGCCGCGTTAATAATCGCAGGGGGCGTTGGGAAAGGGTCGCCTTGGCCTGGCGTCCAGGACTCACCGGTCCGAAGCACCTTCACTTGGATGTCGCCGTTGGGGCCGACGGCCGCCGAAACAGTGAGTTCACCCGTCACGCTGGTGAAGGTAACGAGATAAGAGCCATTGGGCTGCACGACAGCAGTCACTTGAAAGTCCGTGCCACGAATACCGGCGATGCCGTGGGGCGTCTTGATATGATAAACGGAGTTCGCCGAGAGTTTCTTGACTTGACCGAGAATCGTGCCGTCTTGAAGGTCCAATGTTGTTTCTGAGTCCCCTTCGCGGACCGAGCCGACGCGGAACATCTCGGGAATGACCAAGGTGGTATTCTCGGTGATTCGGACAGTGGAAGAGCTGTTGACGAACAAGTCGGTATAGGAATCCGGGCCAGTGCGAATCCTTGTGCCGGGGGCCAATTCCGAGTTTGCTTTCAGCTTCACCCAGGCGCCGGCGGATTCGACCTGGACGTTGCCTTGAACAGCCCTCACGATTGCTTTGCCTTCGGTGCGGCCCATTTCCGCAGACCTGAGAGTTGCCACGCCGACCAACGCGAGCGCGACAGCGCACGCCACAATAGATAGGATTTTTTTCATAAAATTCGAGACGATATGTGCATCTGACTTGCCTCCAGACTACTTACCGGGGGGGAAATGTCAACCGGAAAAAGTGAAAAAAATAATTGGGCGCGGACGGGGCGGTTTTCATGGCAAAAACAGCCTTCAAAACGCCGAAAACAGGGAGTTTTTTGGCATTTTTCGCTTACGCAAGTCGCTCATACACAGGTTGTTTTGACAATTGTGGTCCAAAGGCTCTGGCCGAACTTCGCTCTAAGGCCCTCCAAAAGCCGCTCCGCCAAGCCCATCTCCGCGGTCAAAGCAAACGTGGTTGAGCCGCTGCCGGACATCAAGGTCGCCAGCGCGCCGTTCTCGCGGAAGAACTCCTGGAACAGTTCCAGGAGCGGATACTTCCGCAAGGCCGGCGCCTCCAAGGAATTGTAGAACTGCGGGGCGGCTGCGGCCAGATTGGTGTGGAGGAGGGAAATCAAGCGTTCGGCGCGACCGGAAGTGCCGTGCAAGGCAGCGGGAAAGCGGGCCAATTGTTCGTAGGCCCAAGGGGTCGAGATGCCAAAGCCAGGGTGGACAAGCAACATATACGTGCCGCGCAGAGCGGGGAAGAAATCCAGCGTCCTGATGGCGTCGCCGCGGCCTGTGGCCAAAGCGGGTTTGTCCTGCAAAAAGAAGGGGACGTCCGATCCCAAGGAGGCGGCCAATTCCACGAGTTTGGAGGGTGGCAGGGGATGGCCGAAAAGTTCGTTCATGGCCAGGAGCGTCACCGCGGCGTTGCCGCTGCCACCGCCCAAGCCGGCGGCGAGGGGGATTTGTTTCTGCAAGTGGATGCGAACGCCTTCGCTGGCAGGGACGTTGGCGGCGTCCAGAAACAGGCTGGCGGCACGATAGACGAGGTTCTTGGAGTTGGTGGGAAGGCGGGGGTCTGTGCATCGCAATACAATCATGTCGCCCGCCCGCTCGAAAGTCAGCCGGTCAAACAGATTGACTGGATGCAGGACAGTTTCCAGTTCATGGAAGCCGTCGGCCCGCTTTCCCAGGATGTTCAGCAGAAGGTTGACTTTGCAGGATGAAGCCTTCTCAAGCATGAAGCCAGCGGTTGCGCGCGGGCGCCCGCCGCCGTTTCAATAAACCCGGCGCCCCGGCTCCCAGTTAGTTGTCGAAGACGCGGAAGCGGCTGCCCGGAATGAGCGGCGCCTCGTCTCCGCCGCTGAATCCAAGGGAAGCATTTGGCGAGAGCGTTGAAGTCACCCCCCAACTGGGCCGGTAGCTGTCCGGATAGGTCGGGTCTCCCATTCCCAGAACGGGACCGTAATCGTGGGGCGAATGGTTGGGAATGGGAAAAGTGAGCACTTCATACAAGCCAACGCCGGTGCGGGCCATGGAGCGATTAAAGCCATGAATGATGCCAACGGCGCGGGACTGGTCAGGCGAGCCGAAGATGGCGCTCTGTTCAATGGACCGGCGCAGTTCGCCGAAACGGATCACTTCACCCATGTTGTTGATGCCACGGCCCAACTTTTGCTCCGCGCCGGTGGACTGCCGGCTGGCACAGCCCACCAATAGGCACGACACGGCAATGAGCGGCAGGAAAATGGAAGATTTATTAAGCATACTTAAACTCTTTCCAGCAACGTAAACTGTTCGCATAAGGTCTGTCCAGATTTTTTTATCAATTTTTACCGGCGCCAGAGGCGCTGGCGGCGCGCCGTTTCTCCTGGCGCTCCCAATACCAGGCGATCCAGACCGAGGTTTCATAGAGAAGTTGCAGGGCGATGGCCATGATGACCTGGGTGAAAGGCTCGGGGGTTGTCAGCAGCGCGCCCAGGATCAGGTTTCCCACGATCATATAGCGCCGCATGGAACTGAGTTTGGCGTAATCGAGCAGCCCGATCTTGACAAGCGCCAGGAGGACGACCGGCAGTTCAAACCCCGCCCCCATCCCGAACATGAATTTAATGAGAAAGCCGGCATACTCGGGAGCGGGCCAGAAAGGCACCTCGATCCCCATCCAAGTGCCGTAAAGCTCGGCAAATTTGAGCGCCGCCGGCATGACCATGAAGTAAGCAAACGACACTCCCGCCAGAAATAAGATGGTGCCGAAGATGAAGGCGCGCATAAAATACTTCTTCTCCTTGATCTTCAGCGCCGGCATGACGAACTGCCCGATGAAGTAGAGGACAAAGGGAGATGCCAGGAGCAATCCGCCGAAGAAGGCCACATGCAAGGCAAACATGAACGGCGCGCCCGGGCCGCCCATGAACAAGAGCTTCGGACCGTGCGACGGTGGAGGGGCGCCGTTGGTTTCCACGGCCAGCGCCAGCAACGAGTTCGACCCCACCTGCACCGGATTGAGTTGCAGGGTGACATACTGGTTGGTGCCCAGGTCGATTGGCCCCAGTTTGTTGGATTTGGCCTCGCCGGAATACAAAGCAAGCGAGCCGAGCTGGACGGTGACGATCTGATTGGTGTTTTCCGGCAGAAAGGCGACATGCCGCCGCTCGGCCCGCACGCGCGGCCAGTCAAGTATGACGACCAACTGCCTGACCCCGAACAGGCAGACCATCATGGCGAGCAGAACCGCCGCGCCGCTCTTGACGAGCATCCAGCGGAGGTCTTCGAGGTGTTCGAGAAAGGATTTTACAGCGCCGCCTTCAACCGGCTCGTCGCCGGGCTGCGGTTCATCGCTCGGTTCTGCCATGATCGAGGATCAGCCGGCGCAATCAGGACTTGGGAACCGTTGAGGACGGGGCGGCTGTTTCAGGGGGCATTGCCGACTTGGCCATCGGCGCCGGATTGGGCGGTGGCGGTTCCTGGTTCATGGCGTTGTGAATCTCGCCGGTCACCTCGGAGGAGGCTTTCTTAAACTCCCTAATTCCCTGGCCCAGGCCCTTGGCGAACTCCGGAATCCGCTTGGCGCCAAACAGGATTAAAATGGCCACGAGAACGATCACCAGTTCTCCGCCGCTAAGACCCAATACCGCTAAACTCGTATTCATAAAATGTAGTTCCTGCCCTATACGTAAACCATCCGGCGCAATTAGTAAAGCTCCAATAATGGCTTAGCCTGGGTCCTCGCCCAGTTCGACGTTCCAATAGGCCAAATCCAGAAAGTGTTTCCAACTGTCGTGCTGGATGCCGACGCTGACTTGGACAAACGGGCGCCATTTGGGCCGCTTGGGTTTGCGCACCAGATGCATGCCCGCCTCCTGCGGCGTGCAATTGGCCTTCTGCGTGTTGCAGCGGATGCAGGAGCAAACGATGTTTTCCCAGGTCGTCGGCCCGCCGCGGTCGCGCGGGATGACGTGGTCCAGGTTCAAATCCTTCCGCTCAAAAACATCGCCGCAGTACTGGCAGGTGTTGCGGTCGCGCTCAAAGATGTTGTGGCGCGTGAATTTGACCTCCTTCTTGGGAAGGCGGTCGAACATGACCAGCAGGATCACGCGGGGCACTCGGATTTTGAAGGAGACCGTGGCGATGGTTTCGGGGTGGGGCGCCTGTGCGGAGAGGTCCCGCCACTGACTGAAACTGAATGTTTGAAAGACGCCGTCGCCGTCGGTCAAGACGACCTGGGCGTGGCCCTCAAACAAAAGGGTCAGGGCGCGACGGGCGGTGCAGACGTTGACCGCCTGCCAGAGGCGGTTGAGCACCAGCACGTGTTGGTTGAGAAAACAACTCATAACCACTACCTTCGCCGGACACGGTAACACGGGGCGTTCGCCGGTGTCAACGCGCAGTTGACACTCCCACTGCAATTCAGACAGTGGGGGAAGGGAAAGAGCGGGCGGGTGCCGCTTCTGGTGGGCGGATGGATCTTGTCGGGGCGGTCCGCGCCATGAATTGGTGGGCCTTGCCCAAGGTCGGATGCGGCCAG
>Ga0224555_1001276_pt1 | contig 35802 bp, 26 predicted proteins | sample 714S23034metaG_FD_180687 | JGI IMG/M metagenome (GOLD analysis project Ga0224555, IMG submission 180687) | Peat soil microbial communities from Stordalen Mire, Sweden - 717 S2 30-34 | ecosystem: Environmental > Terrestrial > Soil > Wetlands > Peat | place: Sweden: Norrbotten County, Stordalen... | reverse complement strand
TCAAGAAAATGCAGCAGCTATCTCGCGAGGTGCTATTTAAAACCCTCCCCAATCCCAATCGCCGTAAACGCTTGGGCAAGAAAGTTTTAGGTCTTATCTAAGCGCCATTCAGGACTGACACCTGCACACCTGCATGACACCTGCACGCCGTTTTCATGTTGGTTCCGCCAAATCCTGGAATTGGCGTTGGGCACAGTATGACCACGCCGCAGCCTTCCGTCAAGTCAAGAATGCATCTTATCGACTTTTGCACCGGGACAGGCATAGTTTTGGGCATGGCGCAGAAATTAACGCTGGGACATTCGCCTGATCCGGATGACGCTTTTATGTTTTACGGGTTGGCCAAGAATTTGATTCCGACGGACGGGTTCGAGTTTGAGCACGTTTTGCAGGACATCCAAACTCTGAATCAACGGGCCACGCGGGGTGAATTGGATATTACGGCCATTAGCATTCATGCCTATGCTTATGTCAGTTCGCAATATGCGCTGCTGCCGAGCGGGGCGAGCATGGGCGATGGTTATGGTCCGATGATCGTGGCCAGGAAGACGCTCAGCCGGGGCGAGTTGGCACGGACCAAGATCGCCGTGCCCGGCACGATGACCAGCGCTTTTCTGGCGTTGCAACTCTGGCTGGAATTGCCGGCGGACAAGATCCAGTTTGTCGTTGTTCCGTTTGACAGGATTTTCCAGGCGGTGCATACGGGCGAAGCGGAGGCGGGGTTGATCATCCATGAAGGGCAACTGACGTGGGAGAAGGAAGGGTTGAAGGTTTGCCAGGACTTGGGCGCGTGGTGGAAGAAGGAGAATGACGGGCTGCCGCTGCCCCTGGGCGGGAACGTGATTCACAAGCGCTTTCCGGCGGCGACGCGGTCAGTCGTTGCCCGGGTACTGGCCAGGAGCATCCAATTCAGTCTTGACCATCGGGCGGAGGCGGTGGCCCATGCCTTGCGCTACGCCCGGGACATGGGACATGAACTGGCGGATCAATTCGTCGGGATGTATGTCAATCATTGGACGCTGGATTACGGCGAGAAAGGCCGGGCCGCCATCGAACGCTTCCTCGGCCAGGCTTATGAGCGTGGACTGATTCCACGGCGGCAGGAATTGGAATTTGTCAAACAGGCTGAATTTTAGTCCGCCGTGGAAGAACTGAGTTTCGTATTTGGCCAATTCCTTGTTGAGCTTTTTGACGTCGGCATCTTTGGGCAGGATGGCTGCCGACCAGGCGGGACGGCGGGGAAACCGGTCAATCGCGTCAAAAAGAGTGCGGGCGCCGTCGGTGGACAGGGCGCAATTGAGGGCGTCGGTGGCGCCGGCCCTGACGGAGACTTCCCATTCCGCGGGTGACAAGAAGTCGTTGATGGGGAGCATTCTGTTGCCCGGGGCGATCATCTTTGGGGCGTATTTGTCGAAGTGACCGAGGTAATGATGGGAGAGGTTGATGGCCATCATCAAGCCGATCATCTGATTGAAATAACCGGCCTGCTCGTTGAGGACGTCATCCTGCCAATAGCGTGAATCCATCATCATTGGACAGCGGAAGAGGGAGTCGTCCGACGCCGTCCGCGCCAGGTTCTGCACGTATTGATCGAGGAAGCCTGGCTGAATGCGGTCGATGGCCTTGGCGTGGGCAAGATGATTGACAAGATCAATGAACCCGGCGGAGACCGAGACCTGGCGCAATACTTTGGTCTCGTCGCGGCTGGCGATGGGGGTGATCTGGGGCAGGTCCTGCGGCTGCAAGGCGATGGGTTGGGGGGCCAGTTGATTGCCGAACTTCGCCGGCAAGGCCTCGGACAAATCGCCGCCACGATCGAGCGCGACGCTGAAGCCGCTGGCGTAAGCGCGTTGGGGGGCGGCGTCCTGGCCGGGAGCGGACAGGGCGGCGGCGAGGAAAATGGCTGCGATTCTGGTTTTCATTTGCCAAAAACAAAAACAAATTTTCGTCCAGGCTCTTTCACCCCGCGCTCAATCAGGGATTTTGCCGCAAGCATCGAGGAGCCAATGCGACTGACAGGAAGAAGCGTAACTTGGTTTGCACGCCCAAGGCAAGGACGAATGGGACCAACAGGACGCATGGGAGGGATGGGACCCAAAAAGATGCCGGCAGCCAGTCCGCCCCGCGACAGCAGGAGTTGCCGAAGCACACAATTAGTGCGATAAGAGCGGCATGAAATATCGGCGATTTGGTCGAACGGAGTTGGTGATGCCCGTTATCACTTGCGGCGGGATGAGGTATCAATACAAATGGCAGGATGTGCCGCCGACGGCCGTGCCGGACGACAACCAGGCCAACGTGGAGGCCACCATTCACCGCGCTCTGGAACTGGGCATCAACCACTTCGAAACCGCGCGCGGCTACGGCACGTCGGAAATGCAACTGGGCTGCGTCCTGCCGGAATTGCCCCGCGACAAGATCATCGTCCAAACCAAGGTCGCCCCGCAGGAAAACGTTGAGGATTTCCTCAAGACGTTTGAGAAGTCGATGAGTTATTTGCGGCTGGATCATGTTGATTTGCTTTCCCTGCACGGGATCAACAACCGGCAGTTGCTGGGTTGGGCTGTAAAGAAGAATGGCTGCGTGGCGGCGGCGCGGCGCTTGCAGAAGGAGGGGCGGATACGGTTCCTGGGCTTTTCCACCCATGCCACCACCGACGTCATCCTGGAGACCATCAACACCGGTGAATTCGATTACGTGAATCTGCACTGGTATTTCGTCAACCCGCTCAACTGGCCGGCCATTGTGGCGGCGAGGAAAAGCGACATGGGGGTGTTCATCATCAGCCCGAACGACAAAGGAGGAAAACTCTACGAACCGCCGCCCAAGATGGCAGGGCTGTGCGCGCCGCTGTCACCCATGGAATTCAACGATCTTTACTGCCTGGCGCGCGCCGACGCGCATACGCTCAGTTGCGGGGCGGCGCGGCCCGGGGATTTCGACGTTCACGTGCGCGCGCTGGATTATTACGACAAGGTGGCGGAAACCATCGAGCCGATTGAGGGCCGGCTCCGCGCCGAAATGGAACGGGTGCTGGGGGCGGATTGGTGCAACGATTGGAGCCATGGCCTGCCCCATTATGTGGATGTGCCGGGCGAGGTGAATGTCATGGAAATCCTGCGCCTGTGGACCTACGCCAAATCGCTCGATCTGGTTTCGTGGGGGAAGATGCGTTACAACTTGATGGGGCAGGGGGACCACTGGTTTCCGGGCGCGAACGCGGCAAAAATCGATGCGGAAAAGCTGCGGCACGCGCTGGCCAAAAGCCCGTTTGCGCAGCGGATTCCGGCCATTCTAAGCGAAGCGCACGCGATGCTTTTCGACACGCCCAAGATGCGCTTGAGCCAGAGCGATTAACGGGGGAAAAGTGGCGACCCTAAGGGGAATCGAACCCCTGCTACCGCCGTGAAAGGGCAGTGTCCTAACCGCTAGACGATAGGGTCGTCAAGGGAGGAAATATAGGCCAATCGGCCCGCAAGTCACGCGAATAAAACTATTTCATCCTGGAAGGCAGCTTGATGGTTTTGCCGTCCACCACGAAAACGCCGCGCCCCTGATGATGGATGGTGCGGGGATGTTTTTGGGAACGGTCAATCCACGCCTTGACCACCTCAACGATGAAGAGGTTGTATTTTGTGGCGAGCTTGGAGTCGATCACGCGGCATTCAAGATTGGCGTAGCACTCGGCGATCAGCGGCGCCCGCACGCAGGCGGCCGGCGCCGGAGTCAAGTTGAATTTCCTAAACTTGTCGATGGTTCGTCCGGAGGCATTGCCGCAGGCCACCACCTTTTTGGCCAATTCCACTGTCGGAATGTTGATGACGCATTCCCTGGTTTTCCTCAGTATGTTGAAGGTGAAATTCCGGTCGCTGACGATGCAAGCCAGGATGGGCGGCTCGAAATCAATCATCGTGTGCCACGACATGGTCATGATGTTCGCGCGCCCGTCGCCGGCGGTTGTGACCAGCACGACCGGCCCCGGCTCGATCAGCCGGTAAACTTGGGATAAGCGCAGGGATTTTTTTGCCATAACGACATCTCCGTTGGAGACATTTGCAGTTGACCGCGTTTCCCCCGGAAAATCAAGAGTTTCTTCAAGCTGCCGCGTCGCCGTCAAATCGACTTGCCATAATGGGCGGTGGAAACTAAATTGTTGGGCCTTAGAGGCCAGTTTAGCTCAGTTGGTAGAGCAATGCTTTCGTAAAGCATGGGTCGCCGGTTCAAGTCCGGCAACTGGCTCCATTTCCAATGTATTGAAACACAATGGGTTGAAGAGGCAAGAGCGGCGGTGGACACCAAAATGGACACCAACTTGGCAAGGATGCCAGAATCCTGCCAGAATGTTGTCAGGGTTACGCCACTAGCCGCTAACGCGAAAGCCTCGCACTTCATTACGATCATACGTTATGAAGCGTTATCGCCTAATCTATCGCGGAAACCGCGATGCCTATTACTGTTTCGACACCCACACCAAAAAGCGGGAGAGCCTGGGAATCAATGACGCCAACGAAGCGCAACGCCTCGTTGAAGCCCGCAACGAAGCCGTCCGCCATGTGGCCATGAACCTGCAAATCGCCCAAGTTTATTTGCAGCACAGTGACCCGGCCCTGGCCACACGCACATGGCAGAATGTCATGGACGCGATGATTCCACTCAAAACCGGCGCAACGCAGTCGCGGTGGGTATCGGCCATGAGAGACAAGGCATTTGATCTCATTCGCAGCCGCAAACTCATCGAAACGACCTCAGAGCATTTCGTGCAGGTGCTGACCGCAGGCACGATTTCCACCAACATGTTTCTGCGCCGCCTGCACAACTATGCCACCGGGATGCACTGGCTGCCCTGGCCGGTGCTGGCGAAATGCCGCTGGCCCGCCGTGCAGCACAAGGAACGCCGGGCGATTACATTTGAAGAGCACCAGCAAATCATCGAGCGTGAGCGCAATCCCGAAATCCGGGCGTATTATCAATTCTTGTGGCACTTGGGCGGCTCGCAAACGGACATCGCGGAATTGACCGCCGAGGACATTGATTGGAGCGACCGCACCATTTCCTATCGGCGCAACAAAACGGACGTTCCCGTCATCATCACCTTTGGCGCGGAGGCCGCGTCGCTCTTGCAGGCACTTCCAAAATCCGGCCCATTGTTTCCGCGCATGGCGCGGATCAAAGAAAACCACCGCGCCAAGATGTTTATCAAACGGCTTAAGACAGTGGGGATCACCGGCATATCCCTGCATAGCTACCGTTACGCATGGGCGGAACGGGCCAAGACAGTGGGAATGCCGGAACGCTTTGCCCAACAAGCCCTTGGCCACAGTTCCAAGGCATTTGCGCGGGCTTATTCCAGAAAGGCCAAGGTCGTCGTTCCCTCGCTGGAAGAATACGAAAGGAAAATTGTGCCGATGCCGGTTGCAGTGAATCAATGAAGGACAGCAGCAAAAGCGGCGGCGAACGAGATCACGCCGCCTTGGATTCGGCGAGAAGCGGAGCCAGGCTGTTTGGCGAGCCGTTCCGAGCATTGATTTTTTGGCGCACATTTCTTTTGTGCCAATGCTGGCTGATGGTTTGGGTCATCTTGGCCAGCCAGGACCGATCTTTGAGAAGCTCCAAAACCTCCGCCGTGGCAAAAAACTTGATGGCGTTCGGTGGGGGGGTGCCGAGCGGCTTGAGCAGGCGGGAGGAAATCAGAATCGGCATATCATGGGTTTGGCAGCCCAGCATCCATGCCGCCTGTTCCACGGAGAGCCGGGCGGGCGGCTGCCCGACCAGTGTCAGGAATTGATGTTGCTCGTGTTTCATTCGGGTTTGAAATCCTCGAAGCCCGAATGCCGCTGGCGGGGCGCTCTGACACGCCCCGGACTGTGCTGCGACGAATTGCGCCTGGCCAGAATCAGGAACTGGGCTTTCGTTTTGGTGTTCACGTTAATTTCCATACTATACTTTGGCGTACATTACGCTTGCCATAACAGTCGCACCATTTGCGTCTGCCGTCAATGCATTATTTTCACAATTCGCTTGCAGGAGTTAACAGAATCGGCTAATTTTCCTTCGCTATGAAAAAAGATGAACTTAAACCGGACTCGTTGGGGGCTTACTTGCGGCGTTTACGCGAGAGCAAGAATCTCTCTCTGAGAGAGGCCGCCAGCCACGCCAATATCTCCTCCGCCTATTTGTCGCAAGTGGAGGGCGGGAAACGGGGCAAGCGGAAAGGGAGCGCAGACCATTTCGGGCCGCACCCCCAAATTCTCAAGAAACTGGCCGAGGCTTACAACATCCCGGCCAACGACCTTTTCACGCGGGCGGGCTATCTTGACGAGAGGGAAAATGCCGAGGGCTTTTCGGAAGAACGCGAAACCGACCGTCTCTTTGATTTTGTGATTCACGATGCGATGATAAAACGCATTTTTACTGTTGTGGACAAACGGTCTGTGATTAACCGATATGAGGCGCTCACTGGCAAACGTTTGATTACTTGGGCGGGGGAATTCGATTTGAAGCCATCTGTTCAAAAACCTGAGTTCTCAGGGCTTCGCTGTGAAAATGGAATCCTCTTCGCCGATACGCCGCACACTGACCTAACCCTTGAGGAAGTGGCTCAAGAGCTTGGGACTGATAAAGAGGAAGTTGAAATATTTATCGCAAACGGCTGGCTTGATGATCGGAAGGATGTTCATGGCAATGTGCTGGTCACCAAGGATTCCCTTCGCGGATTCAAGGACTATGCCATGCGCGACGGATTGAATCTGCGCCGCCTAATCCCAAAGCGGCAACGACCAAACACACCAAAGGAATTCAAGGAAGTCAAAAAGCGTCTTGATGCAATCGCAGAAAAGGAATTGCCAGAGAAAATTAGGCAAGTCGGACGAGCGTTAGTTGAAAAATACAAACTTAAGTCGAAACGATAAACGTTGCCCTGTATGCCAGAGTTTCCTCTGAGCGCCAAACCAACGGTGAGGCGCAGCCAACAGCCTCAAAACCGCATTAGAACCAGCTTTCAAGCGTAAATGCCGGAGCGACCCCTTTTCCCTGCCACTTCCCCTCCTTCAGCTCGCTATGGGGCTGGGGCCCTTGGTTTCCAATGGACGAATAAATGCCGGGGGCCTGAGCCGTTACGTCGGTGGGGGCCCCACTTCGGGGCCCGGGGCCCCCGATTTCAATGGCCGAATAATTGCCGAGGACCTTGGGCCGTTATGTCGGTGGGGGTCCACTATGGGCTAGAGCCCCTGATTTCAATGGCCGAATAATTGCCGGGGCCTGGGCCGTTACGTCGGTGGAGCCCCACTATGGGGCCGGGGCCCCCGACTTCAATGGCCGAATAATTGCCGGGGGCCTGGGCGTTACGTCGATGGGAGCCCCACTATGGGGCCGGGGCCCTAGTTTCAATGGGCGAATAATTGCCGGGGCCTGGGCGTTACGTCGATGGGGGCCCCACCATGGGGCCGGGGCCCTATTTCAATGGCCGAATAATTGCCGGGGCCTGGGCCGTTACGTAGGTGGGGGCCCCACTTTGGGGCCAGGGCCCTATTTCAATGCCCGAATAAATGGCGGGGGCCTGCGCCATTACGTCGGTGGGGGCCCCACTTTGGGGCCGGGGCCCCTGATTCCAATGCCCGAACAAATGCCAAGGGCCTGGGCCGTTGCCCCTTGCACCTGCCGGGCGACGCGGCCTATTGAACTGGTGCTGGTTGTAGGCGGCTTGATCGTCATTCCCGCGCCGTGGTGGGTCTGCTTCATGCTCGGCGTGGCTTAGCTGTTTCAAACTGACTTTTTCGATTCACGGACCTTTCCTTTGCAACCTAATTTGGCTTTCCCTTTGCATTTCTTGTTAATTTATTCATTGTGTTAATTTTATTCTTGCCCGGTTGGGCGGAATGTTGTATTAACTGGACTCATACGTTCACATTATTCTATTGGATACGTCTTATCGAAAGGACGATGAAAACCAAACGCAGCAACAATCCTTGCCGGCGTCGCTTTAACACATTGGCGCAGATGGCGATTTTAGCGGGTCTGTTTTGGGGGCAGGGCGTTTGCGCCATGCCTCGTGCTCCAGTGCCGCCATATCCTGAAAAACCTCCACTCTACCAGGAAACTTTCGATGAATACTACTTTGTTGGCGAGACAAACTCGGAACTCTTGGTTCCCGGTTATGGCCTGTTGGAACAGAGCTGGTCCGGTTATGCACTTCAGCGCACGGGGGATGTCATCCCTTTCATTGTTCCGGCGGTCGCTGCCACAGGGCAAACCAACGTCAGTTGCGACGCTGGCGGGTCATTCCGTTTCTGGATAACTCCCTATTGGTCAAGCGCATCCGTGGCAAACGGCTCCGTCCCCGGCACAACCGGCGCTGTGCTTGAACTCGATGCAGTGAGCGGGGGAGAAAGCGCTCTGGCATGGTCGCTTCAAATCAGCGCGGACGGGAACACGCTCGCACTGTTCGCCGAAACAGACTCAGGCTTGCAGGAAGTTCTTCAAGCGCAAATTGCGTGGACGGCGGGACAATCCCATTGTCTGGCGCTCGTCGAGAATCCACAAGGCGCAACCCTGTATGTAGATGGCAGCCTCGCCGCGCAAGGTTCCGGCCTGCCATCAATTTCGACTTCGGCGGGCCAACTGGTCATCGGGAGCACATTGGCCGGAACCAATACGGCTGGAGCGGATTTCGATGAATTCTGCTCCTTCAATCGGCTTCTCTCTGCTTCTGACGTTGGCATGTACTACCAAATGTACAGCGGCTTGGCGGCCTTTGGGCCGATCAGCGTGAAAGAGCAAGCCGGATGGGGCCAACGGCGCACAGGCCTTGCACAGACCAGCATCCACAGCCCCGGAAGCGTCTATGACCCGGACAACGTCACCCCCTGCGCCCCGGGCGGGCCGTTCTACATCACCAACATTTTCGCCACCCTCCAAACCAACGGAACCACCGCAGTCACCTTTGACATTTTCGGTGGCACAAATGGCGTTTTTTATGATATTTTTACCACATCGATTCTGAACAACAGCCTGGCTCTCAACCAGTGGAGTTGGATAGGCCAGGGGTTGACATGCAACACCTATACTTTTAGCAATCAGCCAGCCAGCCAAGCTTTTTACGCATTGGAAGTGCCAGCCGAAACGATGGTCGTTGCTTGGGGCGATAATCTTTATGGTGAATGCGACGTGCCCGCTGGACTCACGAACGCAATAGCCGTTGCCGCCGGTTGGGACTTCAGCCTTGCTCTGCGCAATGACGGAACGGTGCTCGCCTGGGGCGACAACCACCATGGCGAAACCAACGTGCCGGTCGGACTCACCAACGTTACGGCGGTCGCCGCAGGCCAGTGTCATGGGCTTGCCCTGCTGGCCAACGGCTCGGTCACAAATTGGGGCTATTATTCGTATGAGAATTACGATTTCTATTCGGTGACCAACTCCGTCTATGTTTCCCCACCGCCCTCGTCCAACGTCGTGGCCATCACGGCGGGAGAGGACTACGACATCGCGCTATTGTCCAACGGATCGGTTGTGGTGTGGGGACTGATAGGCTCGTATGAGAGCCCGGTCCCAACAAACGTCAGTGGCGGAGTTGCTGTCGTCTCATGTGGCGCTGACAATGAGGTCGTGTTGTTCACGAATGGAACCGTCTTTGCTTGGGACGGCATTAATTTATTCGGGGAAAACGACGTGCCAACAAACCTGACCAACGCCGTGGCCATTGCCAGTGCGCCGAATTACACCATCGCATTGAGGGCAGACGGAACGTTGGTCGCATGGGGAAATGATGGAGATGACACGGGCGAAACCAATATTGCGACAGGGCTATCCAACGTAGTCGCAATCGCTGCCGGAAGTTTCCAAAGTTTGGCCCTCCAAGCCGACGGAACGGTGGTCGAGTCTGGAGTGGCGGTCACCGTGCCTCAAGGGTTGACGGCCACCAAGGCGATTTCCTCCGGTTACGAGCACAATCTGGCCCTTCGTTCGGGGCAGTTAACCCCGGTCATCTTCAAAGAACCCGTCGGGCAATTCGCAATCGCTGGCCAAAGCGCCACATTTTCCGTCGCATCCAAAGGCTTTCCTCCCATGACTTACCAATGGCAATTTGACGGGACAAATATTAGCGGCGCAACAAACTCCATTTTCACTTTGACGAACGCGCAAAGCACGAACCAAGGGACATACGATGTAATCATTTCCTCACCGTTCGGATCGATTACAAGCCTGCCAGCAGCGTTCGAATTGGTTTTGCCGCCGCAAATTGTCTCGACATCGCCCGCCGCGCCGGGCACGAATTGGATCAACGCCACATCTGTTTCGCTGTCTGTCACAGCCACCGACGCAGATCCGTTCAATTACCCTCTATCCTACCAATGGTCGCTCAACGGGACAAATGTGCCAGGCGCAACCAACTCTTCTTTTAGCATGAACATCAATTCAGTCCAATACGAAACCGGCACCGTTACGATTACCAATGCCGCTGGCAGCACCAGCCTCTCCTGGAACCTCCTTTCGGTCCAACCCGGCATGGTCGAAGCGTGGGGGAGCGATACTGAAGGAGAATGTGATCGCCCGGCCAGTATAACCAACATTGCGGGAATTGCTGCGGGGCTATTCCAATCCGTCGCCGTCACCGATAGCGGCACGGTGGTGCAATGGGGCAAGTACGTGGATGGCAACCCGGTGACGGACACCGGTGCCGCCTCTCAGCCTCCGACTTCAGGCGTTGTGGCCGTGGCGGCGGGTTGGGGACAAGCCATGGCGTTGATGACGAATGGTACTGTGGTTGCCTGGGGACTATACGATGATCCTAGTACGGATGTTCCGCCCAACCTTACCAACGTCACCGCCATTGCCTGCGGCTTTGATTTCAGTGTCGCTCTCTTGAACAATGGCACGGTCACGGCCTGGGGTACGGACCTATTGGACGTGACCAACGTCCCTTCGAACCTGACCAACATCACTGCCATTGCGGCGGGCATGTGGCACACCTTGGCCATATCCAATGGATGTGCCGTGGCGTGGGGCTACGATGGTTCTGGGGATACGGATGTTCCAACCGGCCTGTCCAATGTGGTGGCCATCGCGGCGGGCGGATTCTTCAGTTTGGCCTTGAGATCGGACGGACATGTGGTAGCTTGGGGAGACAATAGCTACGGGCAGACCAATGTTCCGTCGGGTATGAGCAATGTCATGGCAATCGCAGCAGGGGAAGACTTCGGCCTCGCGCTGATCAACGACGGGACGCTTGTGGCTTGGGGCGACAACAGTGTCGGACAAACGAACACCATTTCGGAAGGCACTGGGCTGAGCGTAAAACTCATCGCGGCAGGCGGCTTCCACTCGCTGGCCGCCCTCTTCACGCCTTGGGTTCAATATCCAGTTGATGTGTCCAAGGATTTGCTGCTGATTTACAATACGAATTCCATCGACAGTTCGAATGTCTGCCAGTATTACCTGACGCATCGTCCGATGGTCAGCAGTGCCAATGTGTTGGGAGTGGGCTGCACCACAGATGAAAAGATCGAAATCACGGATTTCACCAACGACATTGTGCAACCCGTTCAATCCTGGCTGGCCAACAACCCGACGAAGCGCCCTTCATACGTGGTTCTATTTCCAGATATGCCGACGCGAGTTCACACGAATGGGCCTGGCAATCCTCCGGCCTACGAGACAGCACCCGGGGTTCAGGTGCAGATCAACAGCAGTTGCGCGGCAAACTGGGTGCCATTCGTCACCAGCGTCAACATGAATGGGCTGGGCGGGACGACTGATTGCATCGCCTACATCGACAAGCTCGCTTATTTTGGTTCGAATTACTGTCCAGGCCAGCTCATTCTCAGCGCCAGTGCCGGTGGTTGCATGAATACAAACTGGTACTTCGATGATACCTCTCCAGAGTTCTCCCCTGGATTTTTATACGAAGGCGTCACTGGAGTTTTAGCTGTCGATACTGACGCGTCGATAATATATAACGCCGTTACAAATTCCCCGGCTCTTGGTACATTGACTGGCCATATCACCAATGCATGCAATGTGGCCGGGTTTGCGTCCTGGGGCTGTCATGGCTATTATTGCGACACAAATGGGGGTTATGCCACGAATGGCACCATTCAATTTACTGGACAAAGTAGTTGGTATCTTATCGAAACCATTGAATCCTACAATGGTCAGCTCAGTGCTTGTTACAACTCATGTGATGGACTTATATGTCAAGGCAATTTCATTTCATGGTACGCAGACAATGCGTTTGGTGGAACCAATCACTCGAACACCCCAGTTGGAGCGATCTCAACTGTTGAAGAACCTTTCCTCGGAAGGAGTGGCAATCCTGCCATTTATTTTGGTCTTTGGGCCGCTGAAAAAAATTTGGCGATTTGCGCATGGAACTCAAGAGGATCGTCATACATGCAGGCAGTGGGTGACCCGTTAGTAAGAAAGTAAAATTATGAATGCATACAAGTCATTGTTTATTGTTGTGAATATTTGTCTGGCCGCATCTGCGGCAAACGCAGTGGGAGGATTCCAAAACCTGGACTTTGAGTCTGCAAATATTCCGCCTGGAACTCCGGTAGCTACATTTGTGCCAGTCTCAGAGGCATTTCCAGATTGGAGCGCATATTTTACGACGGGCGGCGTTAACTATCCGCAGACAGAGGTGGCGTATGATGGGATAAGCACGGGGGGCAATGTCATTTCGCTTGTTGATGATAATGTCGGATACGGTTTTGGGCCAATTCAAGGAAATTATAGTGCTTTTCTCTTCGGAGGGCTTGGCAGTGACGGGAATGTTTACTCCGCTTCCATCAGCCAGGCCGGAGTAATTCCAGTCGGGACGCAAACCCTGACTATGGAAGCTTGGGAGTATGACTGTTCCCCTATTGTAGCTATCAATGGGCAGCCAATTAACATGATTCCACTGGAAACCATTTCGTTTTACACGGTTTATGGTGGCAGTATACCTTCGTCTGATGTTGGTCCGCCAGTGACCCTGAGCTTCACAGATCCGTCTGCATCGCCAGGCATGTTTGAATTAGATGACATTGCCTTCTCTCAAACCGTCCTCAGTCCTGAGCCAAACATTGCTGCTCTGACCGCGATTGGCGGGCTGCTTTTTGGCGCGCGCAAGTGGTTTGCCCGGCGCGGATGATCCCGTGAAAACGACAAAACCGACTTCTGCAACGACTTGAAAAAGGAATGTTAAAATGTCTTTCCGCTGGATGATGCCGCCGTTTCCGGCTCCACTAAACACACCGTTTCCGTAAATCAGTGAATTTTCCGATAAAACGGCAGTTTTCGGAGTGGAAACGAACTCGCTTCCTTTCGTTTCCCGTTTTCTGCCTTAGCCGTAGGCGCAAGACATGACGCAACAACTAAAGTTGACTTTTAGAAAGGAAAAACGGACACCAAAATGGACACCAAACGCCTTAGAACAAATTCTGAAAAATAGTTGCAGAATAGTGTTGAATTCTACGGGTATTCGCGGCATATTTTCCCTCGTAAATGTAGTGCGATTTTTATTCGCAACCTCTTCATTTGGTGCAACTACCGAATGGAGGGCCAAACCGGCAAAATAGCCCAAGTCCGGCAACTGGCTCCAGCCTTCGCGCTTCGCGCTACGCCTGGCAAGGCGGCCTTCGATCTCGAATCTTCTTCAATATTGCAGAAGCTCGAGTGGCCAGAAACCAATACAACATCGCCGTCGCCAATCCGGCCACGAGGCAGGCCCAGAAATCCACGCCAAAGCATTCGTGTCGGAGGTAATGCCAATAAGTTCCCTCCGGCGGTCCGGAGTTATCGCCGCTGGCAAGGTAGGATTGCCAGGTAATGGGGAAGTAAACCGCGATGCCGAGCACCGTCCCGATAAAACCAGTGACCAGCCCGGTCAGCGGCCTTAGGCGGGAGACGATGAACAGGGCGGGCAGGAGAAGAAATAACGTCGCGCCATAGCACACGACGCAACCCACAGCAGTAAAGAATAGGATTGCCAGGACCGGGCTTTTGCCTGGCGCAGAGGCTTCAAGCAGAACACTGTAAAGAAAAGGAATCGGCAAAGGGGCCAAAACCAGGGCCATCCAAGAGAATTTCATTTCGCCTTTCATGGTTGATCCGTTACTCCTGCACGGCCTCGCAGATTTCGGGGCTGGCGGAGCCGTTGCCGTTTGTGGCGACCTCCGCCGCTCTCGTGCTGTCGATGGGGAATTCAAGGGTGAAGACTGCGCCCCGGCCCGGGCCGTCACTCTGCGCCCTGAGGCTGCCGCCCATTTCCGTGGCGGCGTTGGCCGCGCCATGCAGGCCAAAGCCGTGGCCGTTCTTCCTGGTGGTGAAGCCTTGGTGGAAAAACCGCGTGAGATTCTCCTTCGCGATGCCAACTCCGTTGTCGCGCACTTCGATCCGCGTGCGGCCCGGGGCGGCCCGGGAGGTGCGGATGCACACCTGCCGTCCGTCGCCGCCCAAATTGTCGCAGGCTTCCCTGGCGTTGTGGATGAGGCTGAGGAGGATTTGCACGACCTTGTGTTTATCGACGATGACCGGCACGTTTTCGCCCAACTCGCGAATTAATTGGACGCGGCCATCGGCGAAGGCGTTCTCAGTCAGCTCCAAGGCATCTTCGACAAGGTCAGTCAGTTTCACGGATTCGGTGAAGGCCGCCAGCCGGGAGTATTCCTGCTGCTTGGCGACAATGCCTTTGATGTGTTCGAGGTTTTGCCGCAAGGAGCCAAGTTCTTTCAGGGTCTCGCGCTTCTCATCCGCCGCACAGCCGCTTAAACGTTGCAGATAGGCGGGGACCATTTTGCCTTTGTCGTGCTCCAGCAGGAAATTTGGCTCGTGCGCATGTTCCGCCACCAACTCGGCCAGTTTCGGCAGGGTATCGAGTTGTGATTTTTGGATGCGGTCCACGAGGAGGTCGGCGGAAACATTCACGCTGTTGAGGGCATTGCCGACGTTGTGCAGGACGTCGGTGGCCACTTCGGCCATGCCGGCTTGTCGGGAGGCTTCCAGCAGTTGTTTCTGGGCCTGCTCAACCTCGGCCTGGATGCGCTTGCGTTCCTCGACTTCCCCGGCCAGGGCGCGGTTGGTGCGACGAAGGTTGCGCCCGCGCGAAATGATGCGGGTGGCTTGCAGGGCAATGATGCCGACAAACACCGTGACCAGCTCCTGGAACCAGGCTTGTTTCCAGACCGGCGGCAATACTACAAAATCCAGCGTCGCAGGATGCGGGTCCACGTTCAAATCGTCATCGCGCGCCCGGACTTCAAAGTGGTGGGAGCCGGTGGGCAGTGAGAAAAATGAATGCTGCCGGTCGGGATTGTAGCGGGACCACGGACCGGAATCGATTCGATAGGAATACTGGAGGCGCGAATCGTCCGTGGAATGCCAGGGGGCCGCGCCTTTCCAGGAAAGTGTCAAGTTGCCCGGTTGCGGCACGTTCCCGGAGACGGGAATGACGCTGGTTTGGGGCGTGGCGCGGCTCGACTGGAAACATACCGTCCAAAACTCTGCATCGGTCGGGTCGAACGGCTCTGCCTTGGGCCAGGAGCGGCGGGTCCAGTTTTGCGGGCAGCGATTGAGCCACAGCGTCCCGGAAGGCGAGGCCCGCAGGCTTCCGCCATCCCTGGGGACGTTCAATGCGGCCGGCAGAACATCGGAGGTCCAATCCCTGCCATCAAAGCGGCTGATGCCGCGGTCGGTTGCCGCCCAGATGCTGCCGTCCGCCGTCTCGGTGAAGCCGCGAATGGTGTTGGCGACAAGGCCTTCCCTCACATGGTAATGCTGCCAGTTCTGCCCGTCGTAGCGGAAGACTCCATGCTGCCGCGAGCCGACCCACAGCTCGCCTTCTTTGCTGGTGAACAGGGTTTCGACGGCTCCCATTTCGGTGATTTGCGGGAAGGTGAGGCAGCCGGATTTTTTTCCGTCAGAAAAACTCAGCGAGCAATCCACCTTCCAGAATTTCCCGTCGGGCCGCGATTCTCCGAAGCCATGGTACTTGCCGACGGGAGCGACGGCGGGATCGGCGTATTTGAACACGTTGGTTCCGTGCTGCTGCGGCTGCGGGGTATAGGAGCGGACGGTGTAATGGAACCATTTGCCGTTGCGGCACTGCTTGTAGCCGTATGTGTAATTGGTGCCGGGGCCGGCCGATTCCGCCGCCGCCCCGAGCCAAATCGAGCCGTCGGACGACTCGTAGAGACAACGCCAATCCACGCCCCAGGACAAATCGTTATGAATGACACGCTGCCAGGTTGTGCCGTCGAACCGGGCGCTGGCCGCGACGTGTTCGTGGCTGCCGGCGACCCATATATCTCCAGTGCGCGTTCCCAGCAACGAGGTGGGCGAATCAATCAACCCGTCCTCCACTCCGTAGCTGGTCCATTTGGTTGCATCATGAACGACCACCCGGCCGTCGAGGTGGAGGAACCATTGCGCGCCTGCTGGGCTTTCCCACTGGAAGTTGAGTGCCTGATAGGTGGTCCAACGGGGCGTCTGGTAATCAAGGCGCAGCACCTCGGCGTCCTGCCCGGCGATCCACAGTGCGCCGTCCATGCTCTGGAAAAGAATCGTGCGCGCATTTGGGATGGGCGCCTTGGGCGCTTCATACGTCCTCCAATGGCCGTTATGATTTGCGGCAATCGAGCCGTTGCAACCGAACCAGAAAACGCCATCGCGTGTTTGCAACACCGAACTGCAATCGGTGGGCGCGCCCTCTCCCGGCATTGGCCTGCTGGTCCATTTTCTGCCGTCAAACTGGTTCACCCGGCCCGGCGAACCCGCGCTAGCCACCCACATCAGGCCGTTCTTGAACAGGAAAATGCGCGGATGGGGCATGAGGCTCAACCCGTCCGATTCAAGGGTCCAATCGCCATCGGACCCCTCCGCCAGGCGGGTCGAAGTGGCAACCGCCTTGTGCCGCTTGAAACAGAGAACCTCGCCTGCCTCCGTCCCCAGCCAGATCCGGCCCGACCGGTCCTCATGGACTTCGCAGAAATCGAAACGATTGGTCAACCCCTCCGCGCGACAAGTCTTGGACAAAATATCGTCTGGCAACATTTCCACCCGGACCGCCGTGTAGGTGGGGTTTCCATTTATAAGCGCAGCGCCTTCCCTGCCGGTGTAGAAGACCCAGTCGCGCCTCCAGTGGCGCAAAACACCCCAACTGGTCGCGGCCCAAAGCGCGCCATCGCGTCCAATCGCCAGGCTTTTGATGACGGGGCAGGGTTTCGCGACACGCGACCCTGGTTGCTTCAAGAGCCAGATGGGGTTCCAATACTTGCCCGTGAACCAGCCAACTCCCCAGGCGCCGCTCCCGTATATGTAGCTGCCGGGACCGTTGTATAGAATATCCACGCCGCCGGGGAGGCCGTTCGTTCTCCCGTAAAAAGTCCATTGCAGCCCGTCATACGACCAGGCGCCATCGGTGGTGCCGAACCACATCGTTCCACCCTTGCCTTCGCCGATGCATTGCACGCCAAGGCCGTTCAAATCGGGAAAAGAGCGCCAGCGCCATGGTTCGAGCAGGGGGTCACCCGGAGCCGGGTGGAAAACCTCCGACGCCCTGGCGATGCCGGGAGAGAGAGCGGCGAGACCAGTCAACAAGATCAACAGTGTCCAGTGGAGCTGCCAGGACGATTTCATACGCAACGACCCACATTATCTATCGACAGCCCCCTCCCAATCTTTAGCTTGAATGTCCCTTGATTCGGGTGTGGTGGATTGCAAACCACCGCATGAACATGCTATGGCAACTCCGGCGACAACATAATATCCTAATCCTGCTCTATTATGCATTAATCCATGCGCAACACCATGCATCGTCCTTTGATAACATTGAGGCCGCTCCCCGGCCTGGATTTTTGATACCGGTTTACCCCCCTAATGAAAATACATTCGATTATTGTCGGCGCGGCGCTCCTCCTCTGCCTAAAACCCGACGTCCAAGCCAGCCTTGCCACAGTCTGGCATATCCCCGACAACAACCAAGATCTGCCTGGCGTCAACATGCGGAACCCTGAATTTGAAATCGGGACGAACACCACCGTCACGGTTTACACCGGCCTGTGGAAGTGGAATAGCGGCGTGCAGATCGCCAACCAGACCGGCGGCACGCTTTTTTATAAAGGCGCGAGCCAAAGCGCCTGGAGCAGCAGCGCGCTGGCGTGGCTGACCAACACGACGGCCAACCAGTATTGGCAGGCGTCGTTCAGCACCGCCGGCATCGCGCCGGACGATGTGATTCAATATTACTTCCTCCTGACATTCGACGGCTTCAACAACGTCACCAACACCTGTCTTTACGGCGGCGACGGAGTTTGCAAAACGACCGGTTCCACCAACGTGGCGGCCGCCAGTCCATTCACCGTCCGCAACCGGGCTGCGTGGCTCTTTCATGACAACAACAGGATTGTCTCCGCCAATTCCGATGGCGTGACTTCCACGGTCAGTTTCTGGATCCAGATGGGTTATCAGGCCAAGGACAGCAGCTTCCGCTGGGCGAGCAACGCCTGCCTTTATTACACGACCGACGGATCGACGCCATCGGGCGCGCTCGGCCTGGGCAGCGGCACGTCGCAAGTGGCGCCGATTATTTACGACCATGAACAGGATAATTCGAGCGTTGCCGGGAATGCCATGTGGTGGGTGGGCACGGTGACCAACCTGCCCAATACAGCCACCATCAATTACGAAATCGGCGTCTGGAACAGCGCCAACAACGAAGAGAAACTCGCCGATTACAATGCCGGCGCACCGAACACGGTTTTCAGTTTTTCCAATGGCTCCGCCGCCGGCGGCACGGGCAACCCGGCGCTCACCGTGGACGGCATGAATGCCGATTACACCACTGAACATCTTTTTGTGGATGAAGTTGCGGGCGATTCGATTCCCGTATCCATATTGTTTTCGCCGAACACCAACAGCGTCGTGGAAGCGGATGTCTTTGCCAACTTGAACCATCGCAGTCTCGCCACCCTGGCCACGGTGGATGCCAACGGTGTCGCCTCCGAGGAAGGCATCTCCCCGCCCAACGGGAACAACATTGCCACGGGCGACTCCCATCATTATTACGAAGCCTACCCAATGACTGCCATCGGCGGCGGCCTGTATTCCCTGACACTCCACGCAACGAACTGCGGCGCGTATCGCCTTACCGCGCGCTTCAAGGTGGCGGGCAACACCAACTGGTTTTGGTATGGCCAATATGGCTATCGTGACCACGCCATCGTGGTGACCCCGCCGCGGGCGCGCAACATGGTCATGTATGAGTTGAACGCGATGAACATCAACGCCCAGGGTTCGAGCTTTAATCAGCGCAGCACGTTCGTGGATCTGCTCACCAATCGCTTCAACCTGACTTACTTCACCAACCTCGGCGTGAACTGGCTCTGGCTCCAGCCGATTCATCCCATCGGCATTCTCAACCGGCAGACCGATCCGAACAGCGGGCAGCCCTATTCCGTCGGCAGTCCGTATTCGATCAAGAACCTTTTTCAAATCAATCCACTTCTGGGCAAGGGCGACACCCGCGCCGCCGGCATGCAGGAATTCACCAATTTTGTCGCCGCCGCCAACGCCGCCGGTGTGAACGTGATGCTGGATGAACCTCTAAGCGACACCTCGTTTGATTGCGAACTGGATGCCACGGGGACCAATTATTTTGCGTCCAGCGGGCAGCCGGCGGATCTCATCGTCAATGACGCGCCGCTGTTTTATTCACGCGCCAACGAATACGACCAGCGCGCCACCAGCCCGGCGCTGCAGACCGTGGCCCCGGACAGATATGATTTCGGGAAGTGGACGGATGTTGCCCACGTTTATTCCGGCCGTTATGCCGCATTGGTGGCCAACGCTTCCCAAACCACCAATTACTTGAGCGAGGGCGACTGGTTTGATTATTCCATCGGCAGCGAAAACAGCGCCGGGAGCGGCAGCGGGCACTTTGATTTGACTACGCAGAATACCTGGCGCTATTTCTCCGACTGCCTGCTTTACTGGCTGACTCAAACCGGCTGTCCCAGCAACACACCGCCCTCCCTGACTCGCAACCTGGGCATCGGCGGTTTGCGCGCTGATTTCGGACAAGGTCTGGCGCCGCAATGCTGGGAATACATCATCAACAAAGTGCGCTGCCAAAAATGGGATTTTGTGTTCATGACCGAATCGCTGGACGGCGGCAACGTGACCTACCGCTCCAATCGCCATTTCGACGTGCTCAATGAAAATGCCGTGTTCGATTTTCAATCGGCGGCCACGGCGGACGATTACCGGACCATATTTGAAAACCGCCGCACCTGGTATGGCCAGAGTTTGATCCTGTGGAACGGCACCTCGCACGACGAGGAGAGTTATTTGGATCCCTACGAGGGACTCATCCGCTACCTGGCGGGCTGCACCATTGACGGCGTGCCGGAAATTTTCTACGGCCAGGAGATGGGCATTTCGCAGACGTGGGGGTTCGATTTGTATCAGCTCAACTTCGGGAAGCTCATTCCACATTTCATGGTTTACAACGATCTCCAGCCCGTGCTGAATCCGGCAAACCGCACTTTTGCGCTGGACCAGTTGAATCCGGTGTTCACGGCGGCGGGGCTGGCGCGGCAGGCCAGTCCGGCGTTGCGCACCACCAACCGCTATTTTCTGAATCAAACCGGCAGCGAAACACCGCAGGAAGAAATCTTTTCCATCGCAAAATACCAGACGGCCAGCGGTGCTCCGAACTTCAACGACGTGGTTTTTGCCTTCGTCAACCTGGATCGCAATGATGCGCAGACGGGAAATTTTGATGTGAACGTCACTCAGAACGGCTCGAACCTGTTCGGCATTCAGCCCAGCCGGATTTACAACGTGAAAAATATCGCTGCCTACACCGGAGCCGATCCGAATCGTCCGAATTACTGGATCTGGCCCACCAACGGCGCCATCCCTGGCGGCTACGCCGGCAGCAACGTGCTTGCCAACGGCCTGTATGTCAGCCTCAACCCGGTGCCGGTGACCGATGCCGGCTGGACCGGCGCGCCGTTCGAGGCGCAGTATTTGAAACTGTATGACGTGACGCCGCCGCCCATGCCCGCCGTGCCGGGGATTGGTTCAACCAACAATTATGTTTTTGGCAACAACGTCACGTTCACCTGGCCGGCGGTCGTTGATTCCCAGGGCGGGGTGAGCGGCTATCAGGTGATGGTTGGCACTACTCCCGGCGGCTCGGATGTCACCAATCTCTTCGTCAGCGGAACATCCCTGACGGTCACGGGCAGTTATGGCGTTCATCTTTTCGCGACGGTCATGGCGGTCAATAATGCGGGCATCGACAGTGCGCCCGCCACCAGCCCCGGCGTCGCCCTGTTGAATCCCGCCTGGGTGCCGGTGCCCACCATGCGCGAGCCGAACCTGTTGAGCTGGTCCAGCATCTCCGGCTTGGCCTACCAAGTCTGGTCCGCAACCAATCTGACCCTGCCCTTCACCGCCTGCAGCGGCATTATAACCGCAACCGGCCCGAACCTCATGTTCACCAACAATCCCACCAATGCAGCCCGGTATTTCAAAATCGTGTGGTTGCCTTGAAATCAATCCTGTCAAAAGGGGTGTAACAACGGACAATGAAGGAATCCGCCTGATTTTTGACTTCAGACGGCGTTTGAATTATACTCGCAGCCGTGCGCGAGCGAGATTGCAGGTGGATTTGTTTGCGTTGTTTTATTCCCTTCGTCGTGGTCGCGGTCGTGGCCGGGTGGTCTGTTGTTCCTGTTCGAGGCCAAACACTTCTTTGCACCGGCTTTGAGACCAATCCGATGACGCAAGGGTGGACGACGAACGGAACCGGTGTCGCCTCATGGACGACGAATGAGTCTTTCTCCGGCATCCATTCCATCACTGCCGCCAACACCGGCACATGGCTCTCTCCAATGCTCGATACCACGCCGCTCCAGTGGTATCGATTATCTTTCAAGTCCCTGGCGCCGGGGGGCGTGAATAATCCAGGCTCAATTGGTTACGCTTACTGGGCCGCGCAGTTTTTCGACACCAACGGCAACTTGCTGACTGAAGACCAGTATTCCGCCATCTTCCAATCTTCGGCTTGGGTGACCAATGAGTTCCGCATCCGGGCCAAGAGCGCGGCGGGTCCCAACGCCACGCTGCTCCCCGTGCGGATGCGGATTCGATTCCAGTCCATCGCCCCGCAGGTGTATATCGACGATGTGTTGCTGGAAACGACCACGCCGGAGGAAGTGGCGCAGTGGGGCGACACCTATTACGACACCCTTCCGGCCAGGCTGGCCTACGTGCCAAAATCCGACCGCTGGTCACATCTGCCGCTCACGATGAACCGCCTGAGCGCCGGACAGACTTTGCGCATTGTCATGCTCGGCGACAGCGTGGAACAGGACACGGCGAACTCGCCGTTCGACGCCTGGCTCCAGCGCTTGTATCCGGGCGCGACCCTCCAGGTCATTTCCTCCACGCGCGGCGGGACAGGCCTGGGCTATTTCGTGGACGACATGCAGGATTGGGTGCTGGCGTATCAGCCCGACTTGCTGTGCATTGGCGGCATCGACAACCCGGACGACATGTCAGTCTATCAGAGCGCAGTGGATCAAGTGCGCGACGACAATCTCGCTTACGGATACACAACGGAGTTTCTCATGCTCACCGAGGAGTGGAGTCCGAACATTCAGGGCGATGAATATTGTTTTCTTGCGCCCGGCGTGACGGAACTCGACCAGACGCCGGCCAACAATCCCGGCGGCGTGCCAGGTGGTTTCCGCGGAGACCTGCTTGCGTTCTGCGCGTCGAACAACTGCGAGTATCTGGACCTGACCGGGGTCGCCTGCGAGTTCGTTTATGGCGCGGCAGCGGCGGCGGGGGTCGGGGCGCCGACGGATACGAATGGAGATCCCTACAGTTTTTGGATGCGCGACTACACCCATTCGAGCGACAACGGAAAAATGATCCAAGGGCGGATGCTGGAAGCCTTCTTCGCTCCCGCGCCGACCTTGACCATCGGGCAAACCGCCGGCTCCCTGAGCTTGGCGTGGCCGCTGGCATCGACGGGCTACTCCCTGCAGACCGCCATGGCGCTTGGCACGAACGCGGTGTGGACTTCCAACACAACGGCATTTTCCGTTACCAACGGGCAGAATGTAGTGACCACCTGTTGGAGCAACGGGACGCAGCAACTTTACTTCCGCTTGAACAGGCCGTGACCAGCCAAGAACCGTGCGGAGATTGACAAAGCGCTTCAACGCCCAGCGGCCTGCTTAATCGGGAAAGTTGACCCCCGAAGCATTCCAAATCGCTGAGGTGAACACGGCTTGATCGTATTCGCCGTTCGCTGGATTGAAAACTGTTCCGCCGCCGGAGCCGTCAAGCTGTATCGATAATGTCTTGAATAGAGTATTAGTCGAACTCTCGAGTTCATTCAACTTCAGCGTAATCACCCCACTGAAGTGGAACTTGTTGCTTTTCCCATCTTGATAATAAATGCCGTAATCGGGGAGATGTTCCGTGACAACCGTCACCGTGTTGGTGGCGCCCACAGTTGTAGTCTGCACCGCTTTTCCGCTGGCGATGGCGAGATAGGGGGCGCTGTTGCTCAAAACAAAACTGTAATTGGTGTCCGCCGCATTGGTGGCGGCATTAAGGAGAATGTTCCCCGTTGAATCGAGAACCACAAACCCGCTGGTGTTGAGGCCATACGCCAGTCGGGCGTTGCCGGGGAACAAGGTGCCGAATTCCGCTTCCAAGAGTTCCAATATGCTCTTGGTGTTCATTGCCAGGGGCTTGCTCGTATAGGCCGTCGTGATGACGTTGCCGATGGCATTGGTGGTCATGACCGGGGAATTGCTTGGGGAATACAGCCCGATAATGGAAAAGGTTGAGATGAGGCCGTTGGTGGTGCCTGCCCGAAGGCTGCCCACGCATAGGCCCATTAGTCCCGCGACCGCGACCGAAGCCAACAATATATATCGTTTCATGTGCATTCCTGTTCTTGTCATTGTTTGTTTCTCTTCTGGAACTGCATCGCCTCTGCTCAAGCGTTGAGGACATTATATGGCGGCGGTTTGTTGCTGTCAATAGAGTATCTAATTATGTCCATTACACGCGGACCGCCGGCGAATCGCCGCGGGATTGCTGCACCGGCTGAGGCCTTGTCCCTCAGCCCGAACGCCTCTCCGTCCCTCTTCTTCGCTCATTTGAGCCGGCGGCGCGGCGCTCCTCGAAATTTGCCCCCACTCCCCCAACAAGCGTTGACAACCGGCGGGGCTGGTTTATGCTGGAAGTGGACTAATTTTGTCCGATATGGATTCTACAACCGATACAATTGAGAGTTTTGTCAATTCGGAGTACAAATACGGCTTCGTCAGCGACATCGAGACGGATTCGTTTGCGCCGGGGTTGAATGAGGACGTGGTTCGCCGGATTTGGGCGAAAAAAGGGGAGCCGGATTTCATGCTGGACTGGCGCTTGAAGGCCTACCGCCATTGGCTGACGATGACGGAGCCGCATTGGCCCAATATCCATTATCCACCCATCGATTATCAGGCCTATATTTATTACGCCGCCGCCAAGCCGAAGAAAAAACTGGGCAGCCTTGACGAGGTGGATCCGGAAACGCGGGAGATGTTCGATAAATTGGGCATCTCGCTGGATGAACAGAAACGCCTCTCCGGCGTGGCCGTGGACGCCATTCTGGACAGCGCCTCAGTGGCCACGACTTTCCGGGAGGAATTGGGGAAGCAGGGTATTATCTTTTGCTCGTTCAACGAGGCGGTGAAGAACCACCCCGATCTGGTCAGGAAATATCTGGGAACGGTCGTGCCGTCGAATGACAATTTTTTTGCGGCGCTGAACTCGGCGGTGTTCAGCGACGGCTCGTTCTGCTACATCCCAAAAGGGGTGCGCTGTCCGATGGAGCTTTCGACTTATTTTCGCATCAACACCGCGGGCGCCGGGCAGTTCGAGCGCACGCTCATCGTGGCCGACGAGGGAAGTTCCGTCAGTTACCTGGAAGGCTGCACGGCCCCGATGCGCGATACCAATCAATTGCATGCCGCCGTGGTGGAGTTGATCGCGCTGGATGACGCGAGCATCAAATATTCCACGGTGCAAAACTGGTATCCGGGCGACAAGGAGGGCAGGGGCGGCATTTATAATTTTGTGACCAAGCGCGGCAAGTGCGCCGGACGCAATTCGAAGATTTCCTGGACGCAGGTGGAAACCGGGTCGGCCATCACCTGGAAATATCCCAGCGTGATGCTGATGGGGGACAATTCCTCCGGCGAATTTTATTCGGTGGCCCTGACCAATCACCGCCAGCAGGCGGACACGGGCACCAAAATGGTTCACATCGGCAAAAACACCTCCAGCACCATCGTTTCCAAGGGCATCTCGGCCGGGCAGGGCAACAACAGTTACCGCGGCCAGGTCAAGGTGCTGAAGAGCGCGGAGAACGCGCGCAATTATTCGCAATGCGATTCGTTGCTGCTCGGCGACCGTTGCGGCGCGCATACGTTTCCTTACATCGAAGTGCGCAACAGCACGGCCCGGGTCGAACACGAGGCCTCCACTTCAAAGATCGGCGAGGACCAGATTTTCTATTGCAACCAGCGCGGCATCGCGACGCAGGACGCCATTAATATGATTGTCAATGGCTACTGCAAGGAGGTATTTAAACACCTGCCGATGGAATTTGCGGTGGAAGCCCAGAAACTGCTGGGGGTAAGCCTCGAAGGAAGCGTCGGTTAAAACGGCGCGAACGCACTGGAAGGATTAGGATTAAGATTAGGAGTGAAAACACAGACAATGCTGGAAATTCATAACTTATGCGCGGGCGTGGAGGGCAACCCCATTTTGAAAGACCTGAGTTTGCAAATCAACGCCGGGGAGGTCCATGCGATCATGGGTCCCAACGGCGGCGGCAAGAGCACACTGGCCCAGGTGCTGGCCGGGCGGAGCGAATATGAAGTGACGGGCGGGACGGTGTCCTTCAACGGCGCCGACCTCCTGGAATTGAAGCCGGAAGACCGGGCGCGCGCGGGCCTATTCCTCGCCTTCCAATACCCGGTGGAAATCCCCGGCGTCAACAGCACCTCCTTCCTGAAGGCCGCGCTCAACGAGTGCCGCAAGGCGCGCGGCGAGGAGGAACTGGACGCGGTGGAATTCCTCGAAATTGTAAAGAAGAAAACAAAACTGCTCGAGCTGGACCAATCGCTGCTCAGCCGGTCGGTCAACGAAGGCTTTTCCGGCGGAGAGAAAAAGCGCAACGAGATTTTTCAAATGGCCGTGCTGGAGCCGAAACTGGCCATCCTCGATGAAACCGATTCGGGTCTGGACATCGATGCGTTGAGAGTCGTGGCGGGCGGCGTCAACAAATTGCGGCGGCCGGACAACGCCGCCCTGGTCATCACGCATTACCAGCGGCTGCTCAATTACATCGTGCCGGACGTGGTGCATGTCCTGGTGCAGGGGCGGATTGTCAAGACGGGCGGCAAGGAACTGGCCATGGAACTGGAAGAGCGCGGCTACGATTGGATACTGGAAGCCGTGGCCTCGAACGGCAAGCCATGATCGATACTTTGAAAGAACGCAAAACCAGTCTGGCCGCGGAACGCGCCGGCGTCATCCCCTCCGGTCCGGACGCGCAACAGGCGCAGGCAGTCCTGGACGCCTTCGCCAAGGCGGAACCGGACGGCTTTCCGGCATGGTTGCGGACGGTTCGCGGCGCGGCGCGGACGCGGGCCGGACAGCTGGGTTTTCCCACCACGCGGCACGAAGAGTGGAAATTCACGAGCATCGCTCCGGTGCTGCAACTGCCGCTTCATCCTGCCGGGAAGATGCGCGCGAAAATCACCCGCAAGGACATCGAACGATTCACTTTCGGGCTGGATGCCTATCGGCTCGTGTTTGTTGATGGACATTTTTGGCCTGACCTTTGCTCGCTGCCGGAAAAGGGGCATTTGCAATTGGGAAATCTGCCGGGTCATATGGCTTCCTCCGAACTGGAAAAACACCTGGCCCGGCACGCCCAAACCGACGCGAATTTCTTCACGGCGTTCAACACCGCCTTTTTTCAGGACGGCGCATTTGTTTCCATTGCGGCGGACCAAACCGCCGCCAAGCCGGTCCATTTGCTTTTCATCGGCGCATCAGAGCAGGCGGGGGCGACCGCGCTCCCGCGCAACCTGATCCTGGCGCAACGCGGCGCGCGGCTCAAAGTCATCGAATCTTATGCCAGCCTTTCGGACGCGGCGCGGATCACGAACGCCGTGACGGAACTGGCGCTGGAGGAGGGGGCCGAAGTCGAGCATTGCAAGGTGCAGCAGGAGAGCGGGCGCGCCTTTCACATCGCCACCATTCAAGCCGTGCAGGCCAAAGACAGCCGGTGGACTTCGCATTCCATCGCCACCGGGGCGCGACTGGCCCGGAACCAGATCCAAACGCTGCTCAACGCCGAGGGCGCTTCGGCCATTCTCAACGGTCTTTATCTGGGCGATGCCGGGCAATTGATCGACCATCACACCGTGGTGGACCACGCCAGGGCGCATTGCGAAAGCCACGAGTTTTATCACGGCATTCTCGCCGACCACGCCCACGGCGTTTTCAACGGAAAAATTTTTGTCCGGCAGGACGCGCAAAAAACCAACGCCAAGCAGACCAACCGCAATCTGCTCTTGTCCGACGACGCGACGATTGACACCAAGCCGCAGTTGGAGATTTTTGCCGACGACGTTAAATGCACCCACGGCGCGACCGTCGGACAATTGAGCGAGGAGGCGGTTTTCTACCTGCGCTCACGCGGCATTGGCGCGGAGCGCGCCCGGCGGATGTTGATTCAGGCCTTTGCCGGCGACGTGATCGGGCGCATCGGCATCGACCAGGTGCGGGCGCAACTGGAAGAAATGCTCGCGGAAAGGTTCGACCGGTCCGCGGAATAGCGGCCGGCCCCGCGCCGGAGAATTTATGTCCGACGAACTGAGTGAGCTTTATCAGCAAGTGATCCTGGACCACAGCCGCAAGCCGCGCAATTTCCGCGTGCTGCCCGGCGCCAACCGCAGTTCGGAAGGGAAAAACCCCTTCTGTGGCGATCATTACACCGTTTACATCAAGCTTGAGGACGGCATCATCCAGGACATCAGCTTCCAGGGCTCGGGTTGCGCCATCTCCAAAGCCTCCGCTTCAATGATGACCGACTTCCTGAAAGGCAAATCCGTGGCCGAGGCGGAAAAAATATTCGGGCAATATCAGGATATGGTGACAACAGGTCCCGCCGACGGGGAGGCGCTGGGCAAACTTTGCGCCTTCGACGGCGTGCGCAAGTTTCCCATGCGCGTCAAATGCGCCATATTACCCTGGCACGCCATGATGGCCGGATTGAAGGGCCAGGCGGTGGTTTCAACTGAGGAAAAGTAACAGCGTGAACGATGAAATTCTATTGAAGCGCAACTGCGAAGCCGTTTTGATCCCGGCTGGCACGCGTGTGACCCTGCAAGCGGGGGAGCCTGTCATCATCACCCAGGCCCTCGGCGGCAGTTTCACCGTCATCATCAACGGCAACATGGCCCGCATCGAAGCCCGCGACGCTGATGCGCTCGGACAGGCGCCCGCCTCGGAACCCGCTGCAGCGGCCCCCTCCGCGCCAGCCGTCCCCGCGGATGGTGCGCAAATCGAAGAGGAACAGATTTATGCGCAACTCCGCACCTGCTATGATCCTGAGATCCCCGTCAATATCGTCGATTTGGGGCTGATTTATGACATGCAAATCCTGCCGCTGCCCGTCGGCGGGAACCGCGTCGAAATCAAGATGACCCTGACCGCTCCCGGATGCGGCATGGGGCCGGTTTTGCAGCAGGACGTCGAGGCCAAGGTGTCGGCCATTCCCGGGGTGAAGGAGGCGGCGGTTTTCCTGGTTTGGGACCCGCCCTGGAGCCGGGAGATGCTCTCCGAAGCGGCCAAACTCGAATTGGGATTGATGTGACAACGCCGCCGTCAGTCCAACCCGCCCTGAGCAACATGGAATCATTGCGCAAGGATTTTCCCATACTTGACCAGCAGGTGCATGGGCATCCATTGGTGTATCTGGACAACGCCGCCACCTCGCAAAAGCCCCGCGCCGTCATCGACGCGTTGAACCGTTTCTACGAGAACGACAACGCCAATGTCCATCGCGGCATCCACGAATTGAGCCGGCGGGCCACGCTGGCTTACGAGGCTGCGCGCGACCGCGCGGCCGGCTTCATCCATGCTCGCCAGCCCTCGGAGATTGTTTTTACGCGCGGCGCCACCGAGGGCATCAACCTCCTGGCCCATACTTGGGGCGACAAAAATATCAAAGCCGGCGACACCATCCTGCTCACCGAAATGGAGCATCACAGCAACATCGTCCCCTGGCAGCTGCTGGCGGGCCGCACCGGCGCAAAACTGGCCTTTCTCCCCGTGACGGGCGACGAGGGGCTTTTGGATTTAAGCGGGCTGGACGGCTGGCTCAACGACAAGACTGTCAAACTATTTGCCTTCACCCACGTTTCCAACACCCTGGGCACGATCAATCCCGCCGCCGAACTGTGCGCCCGGGCCAGGCGGCGCAACATCGTCACGCTGGTCGATGCGGCGCAGAGCGCCGGCCATCGTCCGGTCGACGTGCAGGAGATCGATTGCGATTTCATGGCGTTCTCCGGCCACAAACTCTGCGGGCCGACGGGCATCGGCGTGTTCTATGGCCGCCGCGAACTGCTGGACGACATGCCGCCTTTCCAGGGTGGAGGCGACATGATTGCCAGCGTGGATTATTTCACCAGCACCTGGAAGGACGCCCCGCATAAATTCGAGGCCGGCACGCCGGATTTTGCGGGCGCGGTGGGTTTGCGCGCGGCCATGGATTATCTGGCGGCGATCGGTTGCGACAAAATCGCGCGCCACGATCAGGAACTGTCCGCCTACGCCTTCGAGCAACTCTCGCGCCTGCGCGGCATCCGTCTCTTTGGGCCTCGGAAAGAGCGCTCCGGCGTGGTCAGCTTTCTCTTGAACAACGTTCACGCGCACGATGTTGTCACCGTGGCCGACCAATCGGGCGTGGCCTTGCGGGGCGGGCATCATTGCAACCAGCCGCTGATGAAAAAGTTGGGGGTCGAATCCACGGCGCGCGCCAGCTTTTATTTCTACAACACCGCCGGGGAAGTGGACCGGTTGTTTGAAGTGCTGACGGAAATCCAGAAGTTTTTCAAGTCATGACCGATTTAATCCATCCGCAGTGCTCCATGAAAAGCGTCCTGGAGGTTTTTCCGGGCGCGCAACGCGCTCTGTTCCGGCATTTTCATATCGGCGGCTGCGCCAGTTGCGCGTTTCAACCGGACGAAACCCTCGAAGCGCTGTGCTCCCGCAACGGCTTGAATGTGGCGGAAGTGATCCAACAAATCGCCACCAGCCACGAGCAGGACCTCGCCTTGGAAATCGCCCCCGCGGAACTGGCCGCCCTCATCCGTGCTGGCGGCGTCCATTTGGTGGACATCCGCAGCCGCGAGGAATTTGAGACTACTCACATCGAGCCGGCCGTCTTGTTGTCGCAACCGGTCATGCAGGAAATCCTGGGCCATTGGCCGCGGACCGAATTGATGGTGGTCTATGACCATCGCGGGCGGAAAAGCCCCGACGCCGCCGCGTATTTCACGGGGCAGGGGTTCGGCAACGTGCGTTGCCTGCGCGGCGGCATTGACGCCTGGTCGCGCGAAGTGGACGGCAAAATCCCCCGCTACAGGGTGGAGCTTTCGGCGTGAAGACAAACGAGGATTATCAAAAGAGGATCGAGGAAGCCTTGCGCGACCCGAAGAATCTCGGCGAGTTGGAGGGGGCCGACGCCGTCGGCACGGCGGGCAGCGCGGCGTGCGGGGACATGATCCGGCTCTGGATCAAATTCAAGGAGCAATCGGGAAAAAAAGTGATTGACAAAGCCACGTTTCAAAGTTTCGGCTGCGAAACCGCCATTGCCGTGGCCAGTCTCGCGACGGACATGATCCGGGGCAAAACCGCGGAGGAAGTCCTGGCCCTGTCCGCCGAACAACTCGCGCCCGAATTGGGGCCGTTGCCGCCCGTCAAAATCCATTGCACACAACTGGTCGAAAGCGCCCTGCACTCCGCCTTGCAACCCCAATCCGCGCCGCCGGCTGTTGCGCCCGTCACCGCGCCAAGTTTGCTTGACAACATTACCCAACCCGGCTTGCCATCGGGAAAATTGAAAATCATCCTGCTGGACGAGGACGAAAATGTTTCCTGATTTGCTCCGCCGGCCCGCGACCGATCCAACCTCCATCTACCGTTATCGGGATGGTCTTTACGCCGTTGACATGTTGACAGCCGCGATTTGTCACCTGGACCTGTTCAGTTGGCTGGCCGAACATCCCTCCGACAAGGCGGCCCTCTGCCGCGCGCTGGGCATTTGCGACCGCCCCACTGACGTCATGCTGACCCTGTTCACCGCCATGGGCCATTTGCGAAATGACGGCGGCATTTTTTCCCTGACGGAACTGGCGCGCGAACACCTGGTCAAATCATCGCCGTGGTTCATCGGCCCCTATTTCGCCTCCGTCAAGGAACGGCCCGTTTGCCAGGACATCCTGGCCGTGTTGCGCACCGACAAACCGGCCAACTGGGCCAGCTTGAAGAACGAAAAGGAATGGGCCAAAGCGATGGAAGGCGACGCCTTCGCCAACAAATTCACCGCTGCCATGGATTGCCGCGGCAGTTATCTGGGGCCGGCCATGGCGGAAAAACTGGATTGCGCCGGCCATCATCGTCTGCTCGACATCGCCGGCGGATCGGGCATCTACGCTTGCGCGCTGGTGGCCCGGCATCCGCATTTGCGCGGCAGCGTCCTGGAAAAGCCCCCCGTGGACGGCATCACCCGCCAAAGCCTGGCCGGACGCGGTTTCGCCGACCGCGTTGGCGTCATTGCCGGGGACATGTTTGCCGATCCTCTTCCCACCGGCTTCGATCTGCATCTATTCTCCAATGTGCTGCACGATTGGGACCAAGCGCGCGTCAAACTGTTGCTGGGCAAATCCTTCGCCGCGCTCCCGTCCGGCGGTATGGTTGTCATTCATGACGCGCACATCAACGGCGACAAAACAGGCCCGTTGCCCGTCGCCGCCTTCTCCGCGCTCCTCGTGACCATCACCGAAGGCAAATGCTATTCCGACACCGAGATGGCGGAATGCCTGCGGGAAACCGGCCTTGATGACGTCAAGCATATTACTACCGCCGCCGACCGCGGCATCATCACCGCCCGCAAGCGCTGATAGCCCCGCATGGGCTCAATTGGATTGATACTCCGAGACCCGGTCCACCCGCCGCGCCATTTCGCTCGTATAATGGCGGCCCAGGCTGTGTTTGTGCCGCTCGACCCATTCCGTCAACTTTGTCGTGCCCAATGGAGGTTCCCCCACATACAGCCGGCCCTCCATCAGCCCTTTGATCTCCTGACGGGTGATGACGACATCCCGCACTAGCAGGCCGGTGACGCGGCAGACCCTATAACCCAGCCCGGGCGGAACGCTTACAATCGCCCGATGCACACCCAGCAGGCGCCGCACCGTTTCCACCAATTCACGATACGTGAACGTCTCCGGCCCAATTGCGTTGACGATTTCATTGCCGTCCCCTCCGGCCTTCTCCACGGCGGCGGCGGCAAGGTCATCCACGTAAATCGGTTGAAGCTTGTAATCTCCCGCCCCAAAAACTCCAAAAACCGGCAGATGCCGCAGCGACCACGCAATATTGTTGACTAACACGTCCTCCTTCCCGAACAACACCGCCGGGCGCAGCACGCAATGAGAAACGCCGAGGGAGGCCAGGAATGATTCCAGCTCGGCTTTGCCGCGAAAGTAAGGCAAATCCGAGTGGACGTCCGGATTGGTGATGCTCATGTGGACAATCCGCCGCACCCCGCCATCCTTCGCCGCCTGCAGCAGAATTTTTGAATTGGCCACCGCCTCGTCATGATTAAAAAGCCGGTGATTGAAACGCACCCAATAGGTGTTGATGAGCACATCCACCCCTTGCAACGATTGCGTCAGCAGATCGGGATAATCAAAGTGAAACGGGAACGCCTCCACCTTCCCGTTGAATTCGTTGCTCCGTTTCAGGGAATTAGTGAGCGTCAGGACCTTGTGTCCCGCGCCAAGCAATCGCCGGGTGATATAACGCCCGGAATAGCCAAAAGCTCCTGTCACCGCCACGCGCATCAATTCACCTGTCTCACAATTCCCCCATTTTGCAAACCGTCTTGTTTGACTTTCCTGCCGGCTGGGCTATCGTAACTTTGATTATGCATCGACATCGCAGTGCGAGGAACCTTCATCTTTCCCACATTGAACACCGCAATCCGCCCGGGGACGCATTCATGATTTTCCCGCCCCGCTCGTGGTTCGCTTTGGCCGGCGCGGCGCTCTTTGCCCTGGCCACACCGCTTTTGGCCAATGATGACATGTTGGTTTACACCGGGATGTTGAATAATGGATGGCAGGATTGGGGATGGGTGACGCATTACGCCACCAACAATCCGGGTTTTGGCGGAACAAACTCGATGTTCTTTGACGCCGGCAATACCTGGCAGGCGTGGTCTCTGGAGCATGACCCCATTAATACCACATTGTACGCCAATCTCTCTTTGTGGTTGAATGGCGGTCCCGGAGGAGGCCAATCGGTTGGCATTCTGGCGGAAGCTGGTTCGACCTGGGGAAACGAGACCTGGGTGACAGCCCCAACCAATACCTGGCAGCAATTCACCATCCCCCTGGCGCAGTTGGGCGTCGGAAATGTGACCAATTTCGAGGGCATCGAAATTTGGACCGGCGGAACGCCGCAGCCCAACTTTTACATTGCCGACATCACTCTGACCGCCAATCCGCCCCCCGCGCTCGTCCACCTCAGCGTCAACGCCACCAACACCGTGCGCACGGTTGATAATCGGGTGTTCGCCGTCAACACCGCGGCTTGGGACGGATATCTCGACACCACCAACACCCTTTTCATCCTGACGAACATGAACAATCAGGCCCTGCGCTGGCCCGGCGGCAGTTGGGGCGACACTTATTTCATGACCAACGAACCCCAGGGCTGGGGCTCCCGCACCACCAACTTCCTCCATCTGGCCACCAACACCGGCGCGCAAATGTTTTTCATCGTCAATTACGGCAGCGGCACACCCCGCCAGGCGGCGGACTGGGTCCGTTTCTGTGAAATTACCAATCATTCCTACGTCAAATACTGGGAAGTGGGCAATGAATGCGGCGGCGGTTGGGAAGAGGACATCAACACCAATCCGCCTTATCAAGCCCATGATCCCTGGACGTACGCCCAGCGCTTCACCAGCTATTACAACCAGATGAAGGCCGTGGATCCGACCCTCAAAATCGGCGCCGTCGCGGATGTCACCGAGGATGGAACGGCCAACTATACCAACCATCCGGTGGTCAATCCCGTCACCGGCGTGACGCACAATGGCTGGACCCCGGTCATGCTGACCTATCTGCGCAGCAACAACGTCACGCCGGATTTTCTGATCTCTCACGACTATGCGCCCGGCGATGGAGATGCGTATGGCCTTCTTTGGACCCCGACGTGGGCAATCAATGCCTCCGGCCTGCGCATGATGCTGAACGACTACCTCGGAACCAACCTGGCCGCCGGCGTCGAGTTGAACGGCACCGAATTTGGCCCGGAAGCCGACAAACAGTGGATCAGCCTGGTGGGCGGAATGTTCTACGCCGACATGATCGGGCAAATCCTTCAGACGGAATTCAACACCCTCCTCTGGTGGGACCTGCGCAACGGCCAGACGCCTATAACGAATTCGGACAACGCCTTGTACGGCTGGCGCACCAACAGCTCCGGCGCATTTCTCACCGATGAGGGCATTGCCAATGGCATCGCAACCCCGCCCAACCTTTACCCGAGCTTCTACTGCATGAAACTGATGCAATACTTCGCGCGCGGCGGCGACACCGTCGTCGCCGCCACCCATGATTATCCGCTGCTCTCCGCCTATGCCGTGCGCCGCACCAACGGCTGCCTCACCATGCTTGTTGTCAACAAAAGCTCCTACGCCAGCCTCGATGCCGCCATCAACCTGGCCGGTTACGTCCCGTCCTCCAGCGCGGCCGTTTACTCCTATGGCATCCCGCAGGACAACGCGGACCGCACCGGCGTCGGCTCGCCGGACCTTGCGCAGACCAATATCGCGGTCGCGGGAACGAACTTCAACCAGACATTCGCGCCCTATTCGGCCACCGTCCTTGTGTTCAACCCGGCGGCGCCATCGCTGGCCGTGCCGGCCGCCAAACCGCCCTCCGGCAAATTCGTTTTCCAATTGCAAGGCTCGGAAGGCGTGCCGTACCTGATCCAGACCTCCACCAATCTGGCCTCGACGAATTGGACTGTCCTCTCCACCAACACCCCGTCCGGCGGCGCCCTCAACCTTACCAACACCGCCTCGTCCGGCCCGCAATTCTACCGTGCCATCTGGCGGCCGTAAGCGCGGCGCTCCACTCCGCCTCGAACGGCGAGACGACGGTAGGGCGAGGCTCCCGCCGAGCCTCCTGTGCTCATTATCCATTGTCAATTATCAACCATCACTTGTCCACGGCCCGCCCGTGCATCCATGGCATCCCCTCGTCCAACGCAGGGGGGAGACGACGGTAGGGCGAGGCTCCCGCCCACTGGTGTCCAGCTATAAGCTGTTGAAGGTAAACGTGTTCTGAATAGCAACACTGTCGCGAGACGACGAGTTTACATCCGTATTTGCTGCAAGTATCTCTCTGGCAGGAGCTTGCTCGAAAATGT
>Ga0224555_1001273_pt1 | contig 35879 bp, 23 predicted proteins | sample 714S23034metaG_FD_180687 | JGI IMG/M metagenome (GOLD analysis project Ga0224555, IMG submission 180687) | Peat soil microbial communities from Stordalen Mire, Sweden - 717 S2 30-34 | ecosystem: Environmental > Terrestrial > Soil > Wetlands > Peat | place: Sweden: Norrbotten County, Stordalen... | reverse complement strand
GACGATGCCTCCTAACAGTTCGAGGATGCTGTGTTGCAGGACATACTGGGGGTCTGAGGCACAGTGGAACGGAAATCGGGTTAAGGAATCTCGTATTTGTTTAGCGGGAACTGGTCGGGCTCAACTGCAGGGCGTGGCGCTTGGACAGATGGAGCAGCTGTTGCAGGAATGAGGTTGCGGGCCGGAGTTAGTTCTCCCACGGGACTGACACTTGCCTTCTCAGTGATTTCACTGTGCGGCCGAGCCCATGATTGCCTGTTTCGTCACGGACGATCTTCTCGATAGTGCCGATGTCGCCGTTAAGCAATTCCTTACTCATAATCGTTTCTCGGTCTGAATGACCTTATTCCGGGCTTGGAACCTCCGTCCAAACCGATCAGCGGCGGGCTCAGGTATCAACAGGAACAACCTTTCGACCGGCGGGCACCGTCACATCTGCAAGAAATTAGCAGTAGCCAGCCAACGAATAGTCCTAATAGTTGCGAAAGGCTTTACGTACCCTCGTTCAACGGACTACCATCCAACAACTGTCGCGGAGGACGGACAGCTCATGTCAGCCACCATCAACGGCAGGTCGCAAGCGATCCAGCCCGGGGAGCGCTTGATCGACGTTGTCAACCGTAGCGGCGTAGAGATCCCGCAAGTTTGCTATCACCCCCAGCTAGGACCAATCCAAACCTGCGATACCTGCATGGTAGAGGTGGACGGCAAGCTGGTAAGAGCCTGTGGCACCCTCGCCGCAGACGGCATGAACGTGGTTACATCCTCGCCGCGCGCGGACGCGGCGCAGCGCGAAGCGTTTGACCGCATCCTCGGCAATCATCTGCTCTACTGTACGGTCTGCGACAACAACAATGGCAACTGCACGGTGCACAACACCACCAGTCTTCTCCATGTCGAGCACCAGGAGATCCCCTACAAGCCCAAGCCGTATGAAGTGGATCTGTCCAATCCCTTCTACCGCTACGATCCTGATCAATGCATCCTCTGCGGACGCTGCGTCGAGGCCTGCCAGAACCTGCAAGTGAATGAAACGCTGAGCATCAATTGGGAGGCCCCCCATCCCCGCGTCTTGTGGGATGGAGGAGCGCCGATAGGCGAATCGAGCTGCGTCTCGTGTGGCCACTGTGTCACCGTTTGCCCCTGCAATGCGCTGATGGAAAAATCCATGCTCGGCGAGGCTGGCTACTTCACCTCCCTGCCCAAGCCCGCTCTCAACGGCATGATCGACGTGGTGAAAGGTGTCGAACCGGAGCTTGGTTATGGATCGATTCTTCAGATCTCGGAAGTGGAAGCGGCCATGCGCGAGTCCCACATCAAGCGCACCAAGACCGTCTGCACGTACTGCGGAGTCGGTTGCAGTTTCGATATATGGACAAAAGACCGGCACATCCTGAAGGTGGAGCCTGCCCACGGCCCTGCCAATGGCGTCTCCACCTGCATCAAAGGTAAGTTCGGGTGGGACTATGTCAACAGTCCCGACCGGCTCACCAAACCCCTCATCCGCGAAGGGGACGCCTTTCGCGAAGCCTCCTGGGACGAGGCTCTTACTTTGGCGGCGCGCAGGTTTGCCGAAATTAAGGCAGCTACGGGCCCGGACTCGCTAGCTTTCATTTCTTCATCAAAATGCACCAATGAAGAAAGCTATCTAATGCAAAAGCTGGCCCGTGCGGTGATCGGCACCAATAACATGGATAACTGCTCCCGCTACTGCCAGGCGCCTGCAACCACAGGCCTCTTTCGTACCGTTGGCTACGGTGGCGACTCCGGATCGATCTCCGACATTGAGAACGCGGGGCTGGTGCTCATCGTAGGCAGCAACACCGCCGAGAGCCATCCGGTTTTGGCTACACGCGTCAAACGCGCGCACAAGATGCGCGGCCAGAAGCTTATCGTCTCCGACCTTCGCGAGAACGAGATGGCGCGGCGCGCGGATGTGTTCCTGCATCCGCGTCCGGGTACCGATCTTATTTGGCTCTCGGCAGTTACACGCTACATCCTCGACAACGGACTTGCCGACCAGGCATTCATCCATAAGTGGGTCAATGGCGCCGGGGAATACGAGAAGAGTCTCGAACCCTTCACCTTTGAAATGGCGAGCCAGAGATGCGGAATCCCCATCGAAACACTCACCAAGGTCGCTCACATGATCGTGGAAGCCGACGGTGTCTGCATCCTCTGGGCCATGGGAGTGACGCAGCACACCATGGGCTCCGACACCTCGACGGCGATCTCGAATCTTCTCCTTGCCACCGGAAACTACATGCGAACGGGAACAGGCGCCTACCCTCTGCGCGGACACAACAATGTGCAGGGCGCCAGCGACCACGGCGCCATGCCGAACTTCTTCCCCGGTTACCAGAAAGTAGAAGATCCCGAGATTCGGGCCAAGTTCGAGAAGGCATGGAATGTCTCCTTGCCCTCGAAGCCCGGACTTGATAACCACATGATGATCGACGCCATACACGATGGCCGCCTCAAGGCAATGTATGTATTTGGCGAAGAGATGAGCATCGTTGATTCAAACGCCAATTACGTTGGAGATGCACTGTCGAAGCTGGACTTCTTTGTCATGCAGGAGATCTTCTTCAGCGAAACCTGCCGCTTTGCCGATGTCATCCTGCCGGCCAGCCCGAGCCTGGAGAAGGAAGGAACCTTCACCAGCACCGAGAGGCGCATCCAGCGGCTCTACCAGGCGCTTGAGCCGCTTGGAGAGAGCCGCCCCGACTGGGAGATCATCCAGGACATTGCGAACCGGCTGGGCGCTGATTGGAAGTACGAGCATCCCTCCCAGATATACGAAGAGATCGCTCCACTCACCCCAATGATGGCAGGCGTCACCTACGAACGTCTGGAGGGGTATAAATCGCTGCAGTGGCCCGTGGCTGAAGATGGCAGTGACCAGCCCCTGCTCTACACAAAGCAATTCAAGTTTCCCGACGGCAAAGCTACGTTCTTCCCCGTCCCGTGGTCGGAGCCAACCGATCAGCAGGATGCAGAGTTCGATCTGCACCTGAACAACGGTCGCCTTCTTGAGCATTTCCATGAAGGCAACATGACCTATCGTACCGAGGGCATCCGCGAGAAGACGCCATGCACCTTTGTTGAAGTATCCCCCGAGCTCGCCGCAGATCGCGGAATCCAGACCGGCAGTTGGGTTCAGCTAACCTCGCGCTACGGAAAGGTCAGGGTACAAGCGGTAATTACTACTCGAGTTCACGGAAAAGAACTATATATGCCCATGAACTCTGTCGACGAACCGGTCAACCGCCTCACCAGCAGCCATACCGACAAAGTAACCCACACTCCAGCCTACAAGGAAACCTCCGTCCAGCTTCGCGTCTTGGGGGAAACCGGCGAGAACCCGCTGCCACCCACGAACTCCCGCTTCGGACATCCGACGCCTCAGAATGGCGTCGAGGTGGAGCGCAAGTGGAAGCGTAAGGATTATCGCGAGCCCGGCAATCAACTAGTTCATATCCAGACCCACTAGACGCACCTGCCGGAAAGGAGAACAAAGATGGCTCGACCCATTGCTCTGGAGTTACCGCCCCGCGATCCTCGCCTGGAGTTGCGCAAACGGCTGGAAGCGGCTCCTGTTGAGTACGCCGAGGCCTTGCTCGACTCCTACGAATTACTGCAACAGCTACATGACCATGGCGTCTTTGATCTGTTGCGCGGCGCACTGGGCGCAAGCGACAAACTCGTTGAAACTGCGGTGGACGCTGCCAAGTCGGACGAATCGGTGCGCGCGATCCGCAACGCCATTATTCTCGGCAAGGTGCTTGGAGCCATCAATCCAGATGTGCTCCAGTGTGTCGCTTCGGCAGTCGGTGAAACACTCGGGTCCCACGAGAAGCCGGTCATTAAGGCGCCGGGGCTCTTCTCGCTCTTGTTTCAGTTCCGCCATCAGGAACTGCGCCGAAGCATCTCTCTGATCAATAAGTTCCTGGAAAATCTCGGCAAGCAGATCAAATTGCGAGCGAACAGCAAATAAGCTCGGAAGCAGCTCACAAAGCAGCCTGAGAGGAATTCTTATGTCCAACACGAATCGCTGGGGACTCGCAGCAGCGGGCTTTCTCATGCAAATGGCTCTCGGCGCCGTCTACGCCTGGAGCGTATTCCGGACTCCTCTCGCCAAGCAGTTTCACTGGTCGATTGCCGATGTAACGCTGACCTTTACAATCTCCATTTTTGTCCTTGGCATCGCGGCTTTCTTTGGCGGCCTCTGGTTAAACAAGAAAGGACCCCGCGTCGTCGCGCTTACGGGTGGATTTCTGTATGGCCTCGGCGTATTCCTGGCAAGCTTCTCAGCCTACAAACTCTGGTGGCTGTATCTGAGCTATGGAGTTATCGGCGGAATCGGATTGGGATTCGGTTACATCGTTCCGATAGCTGTGTTGGTTAAGTGGTTCCCTGATCGACGGGGTCTCATCACGGGCATTGCCGTTGGCGGCTTTGGCGCTGGCGCGCTGGTAACCGCACCCGTAGCTACACGGCTGATTCAGAGGGTCGGCGTTTTGCATACCTTTGCCTACCTCGGCATTGCGTATCTGGTCGTCACCATGACTACCGGTTATTTTATGCAGAACCCGCCAGCCGGATGGAAGCCGGCAGGTTGGGTTCCAAGCGCTACCCAGAGCGCGCAGCGTGCGGAAAAGGACTACACGCTCGGCGGCGCCCTCAGGACGTGGCAATGGTGGGCGCTGTGGGTGCTCTTGTTCCTGAACACCTCGGCTGGCATCTCGCTCATCTCGCAAGAATCGCCGATGTTTCAGGAGATCGCCAAGGCGAGCGTAATCGTCGCCGCAGGCATGGTCGGCATCGCCAGCATCGGCAATGCCGCAGGCCGGGTCTTCTGGGCCTGGGTCTCGGATGCGCTCACACGGCGATGGACCTTTACTCTGATGTTTTTACTTCAGGTTGGTCTTTTCTGGATGCTGCCCAACATCGCGTCCATTGCAGTTCTTACGACCGTATCGTTCATCATTCTGATGTGCTACGGAGGAGGTTTCGGCACCATGCCGGCATTCGCGGCAGACTATTTTGGATCGAAGAATGTCGGTCCTATTTATGGCCTTATGCTGACCGCATGGGGTTGTGCAAGCGCATTCGGCCCGCTGCTCATCGCTCACCTGCGTCAGTCCAGCGGATCGTATGTCAGCGGCCTCCATGTGATTGCGGGCATCATGGCCGTATCGGTTTTGTTGCCCATTCTCGTCTCGCCGCCGAAAGTGCAGAGGAGTTGAAGCCGCAAGGACGACTCCGAGATATCTCACTTCGCCGAGGGTGACATTCGAACAACCTCACCAAAGTAGCGAGTCGATAAAGCCGGAAGAGGCAACTTCATCTCGCCGGAGCCAGTCGGCGTTGACTCTGCAAAGGAGATGTCACTGCTCCCGGTGCTGTTTCGTATCGCGGCGCAGTGGATGCTGTCAATCAGTCGGGAGCAGCCGTCTGAGACGAAAGCTGGTTCGCCTGCACGTCGAGTGCTGGCATCTCCGGGGCAGGTGGAACTGCTGGCAGATCGAGCCTTGGCACGCCCTCGTAATGACGAATCGGATCCACAAGTTTGCCCAGTCGCGAATGTTCCGCTTGCGCCTCAGCGATTCAACGCCATCCTTCGTTGCTTCGTGATAATCACGACATGTCATTGACGGTATATCTTGATTCCAATGTCTACATTAGAGGAACCCGTGATCGACTTATCCATTGCCCCAAAGATCGCCGAATACAAACCCATCAACAAGGTTCGTTTTGTCACGGCGGCCTCGCTATTCGACGGTCACGACAGCGCGATCAACATCATGCGCCGCATTTTAATAGCCAATGGGGCGGAAGTCATTCATCTTGGTCACAACCGCTCGGTTGATGACATCGTGACTGCCGCTTTGCAGGAAGACGTCCAAGGAATCGCGGTGTCCAGCTATCAGGGCGGACATGTCGAATATTTCAAGTACATGATCGACCTGCTGAAAGAGCGCGGCGGCGCTCACATCAAGGTATTTGGCGGTGGCGGCGGCGTCATCATTGCCCCAGAGATCGCAGAGTTGCAAGCCTATGGTGTGGCCCACATCTTCAGTCCCGAAGATGGCCAGCGGATGGGCCTGACCGGCATGATCCTCTCGATCATCCAGGCTTGCGATATTGATCTTTCGCAGTACGCCCCCACCAGCCTGACGGCATTGACTAACGGCGAGATGGGGTCACGGCATCGCGCATTGGCGCAGTTGATCACCGCACTGGAAAACGACAAGGCTGCCCCGGGGCTGAAAGCCGCGTTGCATCAGGCCGCCAGGGCTGTCACGGCACCGACGCTCGGCATCACCGGAACCGGCGGTGCCGGCAAGTCATCGCTGACCGACGAATTGATTCGGCGCATTCGGCTTGACCAGGGCGACGCTCTGGATATCGCCATGATCTCAATTGATCCGTCGCGCCGCAAATCGGGCGGCGCGTTGCTGGGCGACCGCATACGCATGAATGCGATCGGTCCGTGGAGCGGCCAACACCGAGTCTTCATGCGCTCGTTGGCGACCCGCGAGGCCAGCTCCGAAATTTCGTTGGCACTGCCAGACGTGATCGCCGCCTGCAAGGTATCCGGCTTTGATTTGATCGTTGTAGAAACTTCCGGCATCGGCCAAGGCAACGCCGCCATCGTGCCTTTGGTCGATCTCAGCATGTATGTCATGACACCGGAATTTGGCGCTGCATCGCAACTGGAAAAGATAGACATGCTGGATTTTGCCGACTTTATCGCAATCAATAAATTCGATCGCAAGGGTTCGCAAGATGCGCTTCGCGATGTCTCCAAACAGGTTCAGCGCAACCGCGAACTATGGAGCCAGCGGCCGGAACAAATGCCGGTCTATGGCACCCAGGCGTCGCGCTTCAATGATGACGGCGTAACCGCCCTGTATCAAGGCTTGCTGCCGAAACTGGCGGCGTTTGGCTTGCCGGTCAAGGCCGGCAAACTTGGTACGGTCAGCGTGAAATTCTCGTCCGGAAAAAACGCGATCATACCGCCGACGCGTAGCCGCTACCTGGCGGAAATCGCCGACACCGTGCACGGCTATCACAAATTTGTCGCTAAGCAAGTCACGCTCGCGCGTGAACGCCAGCAGTTGCAAGAGTCGAAACGCATGTTGACCGCCGTCGGCAAGAGTGCCGACCTGGACGAATTGATCGGCGAACGCGATGACAAACTGGACGGCCGCGCAAAGAAGTTGCTGGCAATGTGGCCGGATATGCAAGTCGCGTATGCAGGCGATCAATATACGGTCAAGATCCGCGACAAGGAAATCCGCACACAGCTGGTTACCACTACTTTGTCCGGCATCAGGATCCGCAAAGTCGCACTGCCGCGTTTTGAGGAACACGGCGAAATCCTGCGCTGGCTGATGCTGGAAAATGTGCCGGGATCTTTTCCCTACACAGCCGGCGTGTTTGCATTCAAGCGCGAGAACGAAGACCCGACCCGGATGTTCGCCGGTGAAGGCGATCCATTCCGTACCAATCGCCGTTTTAAACTGGTGTCGGAAGGCATGGACGCCAAACGCCTGTCGACCGCCTTCGATTCGGTCACGCTCTATGGCGCCGACCCGGCTTTGCGGCCCGATATCTACGGCAAGGTCGGCAATTCAGGAGTATCGATTGCCACCCTGGACGACATGAAAGCCTTATACGACGGCTTTGAATTATGCGATCCGGCGACCTCGGTATCGATGACCATCAACGGCCCGGCGCCGACCATTCTGGCGATGTTCATGAACACCGCGATCGATCAGCAATTGGAAGACTTCCGCACCAACAACAAGCGTGAGCCAACCGACGACGAAGCCGCCAAAATCAAGGCCTGGGTCTTGCAAAATGTGCGCGGCACGGTGCAAGCCGACATCCTGAAAGAAGACCAGGGCCAGAATACCTGCATCTTCTCGACCGAATTCTCATTGAAGGTAATGGGTGATATTCAGGAGTATTTTGTCCATCACCAGGTCCGCAATTTCTATTCGGTGTCGATCTCCGGTTATCACATTGCCGAAGCCGGTGCGAATCCGATTTCGCAGTTGGCGTTCACGTTATCGAACGGCTTTACCTTTGTCGAGGCCTACCTGGCGCGCGGCTTGCACATCGATGATTTAGCTCCCAACCTTTCGTTCTTCTTTTCCAACGGCATGGACCCGGAATACGCGGTGCTGGGCCGGGTTGCGCGGCGCATCTGGGCAGTTGCGATGAAGGATAAATACGGTGCCAATGAGCGCGCCCAGAAGCTGAAATATCACGTGCAAACTTCGGGCCGCTCATTGCATGCGCAAGAGATCGACTTTAACGATATCCGTACCACGCTGCAGGCGTTGATCGCGATTTACGACAACTGCAATTCACTGCACACCAACGCCTACGACGAGGCGATCACCACGCCGACCGACGAGTCGGTGCGCCGCGCGCTCGCCATCCAGTTGATCATCAACCGCGAATGGGGCCTGGCCAAGAATGAAAACCCCAATCAGGGCAGCTTCATCATCGAAGAATTGACCGACATGGTGGAAGAGGCGGTGCTGCAGGAATTCGAACGCATTGCCGAGCGCGGCGGCGTGCTCGGCGCGATGGAAACTGGCTATCAGCGCGGCAAGATCCAGGATGAGTCGATGTTGTATGAGCAACTAAAACATGATGGCACGCTGCCGATCATCGGCGTCAACACCTTCCGCAATCCGAAGGCAGCCGGCAGGGTGCAGCACATCGAACTGGCGCGCTCTACCGATGAAGAAAAGCAATCGCAACTGACCCGGCTAGCCGCCTTTCAGGCGCGCCACGCGGCAGAAAGCCCGTCCATGCTGGCGGCCTTGCAGCAGGCGGTCATCAACGATGAGAACGTGTTTGCGAAGCTAATGGATGCGGTACGGGTTTGTTCGCTGGGGCAGATTACCGAAGCGTTGTTTGCGGTCGGCGGACAGTATCGGCGCAATATGTAGGAGCCGCTAAGTCACCGCGTTTCCACATCGATGAGCGCGCTGAGCGCTATTGCCTCGGCGACGTTCTTTCAACAAGCTCCTATGTGCCGACAGATTCCCTGTCCATATGCATCGCAGACCTGTTAGTGCTTCCGTGGCCTTCAGGGAGCCTGCTTCTGCAATCTTTCTAGATCCCCCAAAGCAGGTACATGTTTCAGCTATAATTCAACCCGCACCGTGCTATGCATGGTGCTGACGCTCCTATTTGCACTTGTAATTGTGGAACACGTTTACCACGAGGGTCTGTCGATGCCACCTTTCGACTGTGATTTTCTCATTGTCGGATCGGGCTTCGGCGGCAGCGTTTCGGCGTTGCGGCTTACGGAAAAGGGCCATAAGGTTCTTGTCGTTGAGATGGGTCGCCGGTGGACACCCGAAAATTTACCAACGACAAACTGGAAGTTGAACCGTTACCTCTGGAAACCTAAGCTCGGGCTGCGCGGGTTTTTCAATATACGGTTTTTCCGGCATGTCATTGTCCTGCATGGCAACGCCGTAGGAGGCGGCTCAATCACCTACGCCTGCACCATGCTGGTGCCACCCGATACCGTGTGGGACCATGGCACATGGGCAGGCCTGGAAGACTGGAAGCGTGTGATGCCCAGGCATTACGCCACCGCCAAACGCATGATGGGGGTCGTCACCAATCCCATCATGGGGCCTGCTGATCTGAAATTGAAAGAGATGGCAGAGGCCGCTGGCGTAGGAGACACTTTCTACCCTACGGATGTTTCTATCTTCTTCGGCAAAGACGGCCAGAAGCCCGGTGATCCTTGTCCCGATCCATATTTTCAGGGTGAGGGTCCGGAGCGTCAGGGTTGTATCGCGTGCGGAGGCTGCATGGTGGGCTGCCGTCATAACGCCAAAAACACTTTGGACAAGAACTACCTCTACCTGGCCGAGAAAAAGGGCGCGCGTGTCCTCGCGGAAACCAAGGTGGTGGATGTAAGGCCGCTCAACGGCAAGCCGGACGGGAGCGATGGATACGAGGTATTCACGCAGTCTTCCCTCGCCATGTTCAGGGGGCCAGGGCAGCGTTTTACCACGCGGGGCGTTGTCTTTGCCGGTTCCTCGCTCGGCACGCAAGAGTTGCTGTTCCGGCTCAAGCAGGGCGGCTCGTTGCCAAAGATCTCTGACCAACTTGGTAATCGCGTGCATACGAATGCAGAGTCCCTGATAGCAGTGCGTTATCCGGGCAGCGCAGAGGACATGTCCAAGGGCATTGCCATTGGCTCCGGCATTTACATCGACGCGAACACGCACATTGAAGCCACCCGCTATCCGCGCGGCTCTGACGCACTCGGGCCTCTATTGACCTTACTCACACATGGCCGCCCTGGTCCCACGCGCATCTTCACATGGCTGGGAACATTGGGACGCCAGCTATTGACGTCCCCGTGGCGGACCCTGCGCGCCATCCAGCCATTCGGTTCCGCCAAAGAGACGCTGATCCTGCTCTGCATGCAGGCCATGGATGGACATCTCAACATGCGGCTCAAAAGGCCCTGGTACTGGCCTTTTACAAAGGTGCTGACGACTGGAGGGGGCGACATCCCCACGAACATTCCTGCAGCGAACCGGTTCGCCGCAATGGGGGCCTCCGTTACGGGTGGCGTGCCTTGCACGACGATCACGGAGGTGCTCTTCAACATTCCGATGACGGCGCACTGCATCGGTGGGGCAGGCATTGCGGACACGCCCGAACACGGGGTCATCGACCGCTACAACCGCATCTTTGGCTACAAAGACCTCTATGTCTGCGATGGCTCCGTGGTCAGTGCAAACCTCGGCGTCAATCCGGCCCTCACCATCGCCGCACTCACCGAGCGCGCCATGGAACATGTTCCACCGAAAAGAGCAGAGGTCGCCACGGACCCTTCATGATAAATCAGACCTCTTCTCCATACGTCGCCGGCAGCTCCTCGTCAGAAGAGATGCGCCGCGTTTTTCAGATGCAGAGGGACGCTTTCAGCCAGCGCCAGCCACGCAGCTATGCGGAACGTATCGATGCGCTGGATGCACTTCTGGCAGCCATCTTGCACCACAAGATGGACCTGGTGGAAGCAATGAGCGAAGACTACGGCCACCGCGCACCACAGGAGTCTCTGTTGATGGAGATGTTCCCCGTGGTGGACGAGATACGTTACATGAAACGGAACCTCAAACGCTGGATGCGCCCAGAGCGCGTTAGGACGACGCTGCAGTTATGGCCCAGCCGCACCTCTGTTTTCAAACAGCCGCTGGGTGTTGTAGGGATCATGGGCGCATGGAACTATCCTTTGTACCTCACCCTCTTGCCACTCGTCGATGTGCTGTCCGCAGGCAACCACGCAATGATCAAGCCTTCGGAATTAGCCCCGCGCACAGCGGAGTTAATCCAGCAGATGCTCGCTGGGATCTTTCCTCCTGAGTATGTAAGTGTCATCCTCGGCGGGACCGAGGCAGCATCCTTGTTCTCATCCTTGCCGTTTGATCACCTTCTCTTTACAGGCTCCAGTCGCGTGGGCAAGCTTGTGATGCGGGCCGCCTCTGAAAACTTGACGCCTGTAACGTTAGAACTGGGAGGCAAGTCTCCGGCGCTGGTGCATGAGAGTTTTCCCATGTCTCTTGCTGCGGACCGGATCTGTTCCGCCAAGTTCTGGAACGCCGGACAGACCTGCGTGGCCCCTGATTATGCGATGGTGCCGGAGGCCCGGCTCGACGAGTTCCTGGACGCTGCAAGGGCCGTGACGGCGCGGCGGCTACCAAATCCGGCAACCACTCCTGACTACACCCGCATGATTGATCGTTCGCACTGGGACCGCATGGCCGCACTGGTCGAGGACGCGCGGTGCAAGGGCGCCCAGATCTATCAGATTGGCGCTGCCACAGAAACAGGCAACACGGAGGACCGCATGTTTCCTCCGACGCTGGTTACGAACGTCAACGACCGCATGCGGATCATGCAAGAGGAGATATTCGGCCCTGTCCTGCCGATTCTGACCTACCCATCCATCGATACGGCGATTCAATATATCAACCAGCACGCCCACCCGCTGGCGCTGTATTACTTTGACCACAGCCGCTCCCGCGTGCGGCACATATTGGAGCGGACCACTTCCGGCGGCGCGACAATCAACGATTGCATCTTTCACCTGTCGGAAAGCAATCTTCCGTTTGGCGGCGTGGGTGCAAGCGGCATGGGTGCCTACCACGGACTCGACGGACTAAACACATTCAGCCATCGCAAAGGAGTGCTGGCAATGGACCGCGCCGTGAGTTGGAGCATGGCGCGCTTTCTGAAGCCGCCCTACACGAGATGGTCGGATCGTATTCTCCGTTTTCTCCTCCGTCCATCTTCATAGAATGTACGTGTCTGGAATAATTTCCAGCACCACCGCACCATACCGCAGTCCCGCATACTTCGGCGTGAAGATAGCATTCACAATGCCTGTAGCACCTGCGCTGTAGACGTAGCTGGTTCCGTTAGAAGTGTGCCTGTGCCGTCGCCCACGTCGTTTAAGTCCAGCCCGATTAGGCGCATACTGACTTTCGTACACGCTGCTGCCTGGGCCGGATCATCTGTCCGCATATTGATGCGACAGTCTAAACCACGGGTTCAATGCCTATCGAGTTTCCAGCAGGAATCTATCCTGCTTTGAACATCTGCTTGATCCCTCGCAGTGCCTGTCGTGTGCGCTCTTCGTTTTCGATCAGCGAGAACCGTACGTGCGCGTCGCCATGCTCGCCAAATCCGATGCCCGGGCTCACCGCGACCTTGGCCTCAACCAGCAGCTTCTTCGAAAACTCCATCGAACCCATCGCCCGGTACTGCTCCGGAATTCGCGCCCACACGAACATCGTTGCTTTAGGCAGATCCACCGGCCACCCGAGCTTGTTGAGGCCCGGCACCAGCACGTCGCGACGCACCTTATAGATGTCACGGATCTCTGTGACGCAACTCTGTGGCCCTTCAAGTGCCGCAATCGCCGCGATCTGGATAGGTGTAAACATCCCGTAGTCGAAGTAGCTCTTGATCCGCCCCAGAGCCGCTACCAGCTTCGGGCACCCGACCATAAAGCCCACCCTCCATCCCGGCATGTTGTAGCTCTTTGAGAGTGTAAAAAACTCGACCGCAATCTCTTTCGCACCCGGCACCTGCATTACGCTCGGTGCCACATACCCATCAAACGTAATGTCCGCATACGCAAGATCATGCACCAGATAGATTCCCAGTTCCTTGCATAGCGGCACCAGCCTTTCGAAGAACCAGAGGTCCACACAAGCCGTCGTAGGGTTTGCGGGAAAATTCAAGATCAGCAGCTTCGGTCTCGGCACCATGCGCGGCAGTTCATATTCCAGCTTCGCTATCAGCGTAGCCTGGTCGGTGCCGTCCAGTTCTATACTCTGGATCTTCGAACCCGCAATCACCGGCCCGAAGATATGAATCGGATAGCTTGGGTTCGGCACGGCGACGGTATCCTCATCATCGAGCATCGCCAGGCAGAGATGAGCAATCCCTTCCTTCGATCCGATTGTGACGATTGCCTCTGTCTCAGGATCCAGGGAGACGTCATACCTTCTCTTGTACCAGTTGCAAATCGCTGCACGCAGGCGAGGGACACCTCTGGACAGTGAATACCTGTGCGTCGTCGTCCTCTGTGCAGCTTCGATCAGCTTGTCAACAATGAACTTCGGAGTCGCCCCATCAGGATTCCCCATTCCAAAGTCGATAATGTCCTCGCCGCGCTTGCGTGCAGCCGCCTTTAATTCCCCAGTGATGTTGAACACATACGCCGGCAGGCTAGCCAGCCGTCTAAACTCTTCCATCTTAATTACCGCTTTCCAAAAATCTGAGATATCTATTGAATCACGCGGGTCGCGCTGACGATGTGATCCAAATCTCTATTTCCCATTTTTTGAAATGGGGGTTACACGAATCGCTAATCTCTATTTTTCTATGCCCAACAGATTCCCTGCACTGCTCGGCCCTGACTCTATTAGACCCCAGAAAGAGATTCAACACACTCGACCCAGCGTGGGACCCTGCATCCACGCTCAGTGCACCCGGGAACTCCCGATTACCCTAATCCAAGCGCCTCCTTCGGTAAGGCTTTCCTGGGGACCCCGAATCCGCTCGTCAACCCCTTTTCTCGATGGCCGCCAGTCGGGCATCTCACGTTTCACCAGCGGCCTGCCGTTCTCGTTTTTGTGCCCTGTCTGGACAACCGACTGGGAGCAAGAGTCATGTGGTGTCGCGACCTGTCCCAGTCAGGTAAAATCGTGCAAGGTAAACGCCAGGAATGGTCAAGTCACGTACTTTAGCAATGCCGCGGGCATCGATGCCGGCGTCGCCACAGACTCTCCCGTCCAGCTCCCGTATCCACGCGAGGCGGTCCAACCTAATAAGTTCAATGGCGACGGCCACCTTGACCTCGATTCGAGCCTTTCGAACTCCTCGAGTTTCGAGAGATCTCGGACGCTTCAGTTCGCCTGGGGAGGTTTACAACGTGACGAACACGGCGCGCTTCATAGCACATGCGGAGTCGGTGTCTGCGCCGGGGCATCTGTTTCACGAGAAGCTGAACGAGTTGCTCGATACTGAGCGCTTTGACGAGTTCGTTGAGAGCCGGTGCGCGAAGTTCTGTGCGATTGGCGCCGGCGGCTGCCAATGACGCCAGGAACCTCCTTTCGTTCGCTGCTGAAGGGGTATTTCGACGCCATCGCGACCGCGCGCGGCAAGCAAGTCGATCTGCTGTTGTTGCATGCGCCAAGCGTCTACGACTTTCGTGAGCACGCCATCCTATACGGGCCTGTCAGCGACATGATTCCCTCCTCTACGGTCTTTGAGATGTACCCGCTGGGATTTTTGACCATCGCCAGTTACATGCGAAAGCGCGGCGTAAATGTGCGGATTGTCAATCTAGCCCTAAGGATGATGAACAATCGGCAATTCGATGTGCCGCGCTTCCTGGCGAGGCTCAATCCCAAGGCGGTCGGAATCGATTTGCATTGGTTGCCGCATTGCCATGGCGCGATAGAGGTGGCCCGGATCGTCAAAGAACTGCACCCGAACGTGCCGGTTATCATGGGCGGTCTGTCGTCGAGTTATTTTCACCGCGAACTTATTACTTATAAACAGGTTGATTTTGTGTTCCGCGGTGACAGTACTGAGCCGCCCCTGCATCAATTGCTGCTCACCTTGGCCGACGGCAGCTCGCTCGATAAAATCCCCAACCTCACCTGGAAAGACCAGGCAGGGATTCACGTCAATCCGCACACCTACGTGCCAACGTCGCTTGATTATGTCGACCTGCGGCCGGATCTAATGGCCGAGATGGCAATCCGGTATCGGGATCTGGAAAGTGTGTTGCCCTTCAACGGCTGGTGGAGCAACCCGATCACAGCCGTGTTCACGGTCAAGGGCTGCGCCTCTGAATGTGTGACCTGTGGCAGCTCCCACACGACTTGTACCGACCTGACCAAGCGGCATCGGCCCGTATTTCGTAGTCCGGAAAGTGTAGTGGAGAATATGACGGCAATCAGCCGTCTGTCGCGCGGTCCGATTTTTCTCGTAGGGGATCTGCTGCAAGGTGGAGAAAGCTATGCTGCGGAAGTTCTGGATCGACTGCAGAAAGCAGGTTTGCCTAACGAGACCGTTTTCGAGTTTTTTACTGTGCCGCCGATCTCGTTTCTGCACGATATTGATCGCTGCATTCCGTCTTGGAGCATCGAGTTCAGCCCGGAAAGCCATGAGCAGGCGGTTCGCAATGCCCAGGAAGGCGAAGCTGGCTACACCAACGACGATATGGAGGTGATGTTTCAGGCTGCACTGGCTCTGCGCTGCCACCGCATCGACGTGTTTTTCATGATTGGCTTGCCAGCTCAAACCGGGAGTTCTGTTGCCGCTACCATCGACTATTGCGAACATCTATTTCAGCTCGGCGATCATCGACTCTCCTGTTTCATCTCCCCAATGGGCCCGTTCGCCGACCCCGGCAGTCGAAGCTTCGAAGACCCGGAGCGGTTTGGCTATACCTTGTTTGCGCACACGCTGGAGGAGCATCGCCAGCTTTTGGTGCAACCGAGTTGGGAACAGATATTGAATTACGAAACCAAATGGATGACACGAGCCGAATTAGTCGATGCCACCTATGACGCGGCGGAGCGTCTGAATGCGCTCAAAATCTTCTATGGAAGAATTTCGCGCAATCGAGGTGCGAAGGTCGCACAAGGCATCGCCGAGGCACGAGCGCTACGAGCGCGCATTGATGCGGAAATGGGTAAACCGGACGAAACCGCATCGACCGTTCTTAAAGGTGAAATCAATCGGTTCAGCGTTTCCACAGTTTGCGATAAGCGTGAATTATTTTGGCCGCGGCGCGTATTTAACTTCAAAATGCTGGAAATCCTCCGCATTGCATGGCGCTATTACTTCGGACATTCACCAGAGTAGAAGTCCACAATTTCATTCCTCCAGCGTTCTTTGCGCAGACTTCCCGTCAAGTTCATGCTGGAAACCATGTCATTCACTCAGACCACTCGAAGGCCAGCTATGCGCTCGGACAGGCCGACGAAAGGAGGCCGGGCAGCACGCCCGTGGCTGAGCCCAGAACAATCTCATCGAAGGCGTTGGCGTTGAGAGGCTCCTCCGGTCCGACATAGACGGTGCGGATCCCGCGCTGCCTGGCAACATGTACGAATCCCGCGGCGGGATAGACGGAGCCCGAGGTGCCGACAACAAGCAGGACAGTGGCACGGTCGAGTTCCCGATAGATACCTTCCATATCCAGCGGAACTTCGCCAAACCAGACGATATGCGGACGGAGGAGAGCGCCGCACTCCGGGCAGGTGGGAAGGTCCGTTGCGGTCTCGTGCAGTGCCTTATCCGCAACGGGCACGTTGCAGTGCACGCATCGCGACTGGAAGAGCGTTCCGTGCATGTGATGTATGCGATGCGAACCAGCGCGCTCGTGCAGGTCATCGACGTTCTGGGTACAGAGATAAAACTGGTCGCCCAGCTTCTGCTCGATCTCTGCGAGCGCGACATGGGCAGCGTTCGGCTGCGCAGCGAGGGCATCGCGGCGACGCATCGAGTAGAACCTCCAGACAAGCTCGGGATCGGCGTCCCAGGCTCCGGGCGTTGCGACCTCCTCGACGCGATAGCCGTTCCAGAGCCCTCCAGAGCCCCGAAAGGTAGCTAGGCCACTCTCGGCGGAGATGCCGGCACCAGTGAGGACGAAGAGGCGATCATTTGGGGTCAGACGCATGATGAGAATAATACGCACTCCGGGAGCGAACGCCCTCCCTCGAATGTTTATGAGACTGTTCTAGAGGTGGCCGTACTTATCGAGAGCAGCTAACAAGGGAAGGCCAGCGATGATCTCCGCTCTTGCTCCATTCTCAACCAGAGACCACTCGATCACCTTCGCGGTAACCTCGTCGAGAAGTTGCTGCGGAATGGCTATCTGACCATCCGCATCTCCAACGACGGTGTCACCCGGCGCGATGCTGATCCACTCTTCGAGTGCCCCACGAACACGCACGACGACCTGTGAGGCTGTAACTCGCCATCGGCCGATTCCCTGGGCCGGTGTCCGGTATCGCGCTACTACAGGCATCCCGAAGCCTTCCAGAAACGACGTGTCCCGCACGCCACCGTCAACGACAGCTGCGGCACAACCGCGAGCTCGCATCGCGCTCGCAAGTAGATCGCCAAAGCAGCAGACCCCTTTTGCGTCCATGCTCGACCAAATGGCGACTACGCCAGCAGGCATATTGTCGATTGCCGCAAGCTTTGCGCGGTCCCCGCCTTTGAAGTGTATGGACTCGCCGGTGATGGTATAGGCCGGCCCGGCAAAGATCGAATTCACGCAGATCGGCCGCAAGCTATTGTCGAGTACAGGCGGTGTAAGTTGCAGTGAGTCGAACACATCAGAGATTACGGCTGTCCCGGCCGCCATAAGCGCTTCGAAGCTAGTCTGCATGGTGATCCTCAACCGAAGATTTGTTGCATCTCTATTTTCAGCGGTCAGTAGGTTGAGGGCAAATCCTGGGGGTGCTGGCGAGGCTGCTGAGGTTGTTTTCGGATCGAACTTCACCACGAGAATGGTTCGTCAGCGTCTTTGCATCGACACGCATCACGGAGAAGACAGCTGCTGCGAGGTATTTCTCTTCGCAGCAGCTGTCAATATCTCCGCAGTACGGTCTAGGCTCTGCTCAATTGGCTGAGCAGTTCATCCTGCGCGGCTAACTGACCGCTTGCCGCCTCCGTCTTCGCTTGATACTGCGCATCTGCCTTCTGACTTGCTTGTGCCATCGCAACCTGCGCGATAGGCAGGCGGGCGACCGAACAGGAGACGTAGTCGACTCCGAGGGAGTGGAAGAAGTGTATCGACTCTGGATCTCCGCCATGCTCCCCGCACACGCCGATCTTGATCTTCGGGTTAACCATGCGCACCTGTTTCATGGCCAGGTCGATCAAGTAGCCGACTCCTTCCTTATCGATGGTGATGAATGGGTCCACTTTAAAGATTCCATTCTCCAGGTAATAATCAAGGTAGGTGCGCGCATCATCCCGCGAGAAGCCGTAGGTCATCTGCGTCAGATCATTCGTTCCGAAGGAAATAAACGAGACATGCCTCGCGATCGCCGCGGCACAGATGGCGGCTCGCGGCAGCTCGATCATGGTTCCAATCGTGTAACGAATGCTCTTCCCCTGACGCGCAAACACCTCGTCAGCGGTCTCGCGAATCATGCGCGCCAGAACGCTCATCTCCTCCTCGGATGAGACCAGGGGAACCATGATTTCGGGCAGCGGCTCGAACCCGGCTTTCTCATCTCCGGCGACAGCGAGCGCAGCCTGCAGGATGGCCTTGACCTGCATCTGCAGGATCTCCGGATAGGTCAGGCTGAGTCGGCATCCTCTGTGGCCCATCATCGGATTGACCTCAGTCAGCGATTCAATGTGCCGACGCTCGATCTCCAGGGCGATGCCCTGCTCCCAGTTTTCATCCTTCCGCGCTGCGGCAATCTGGACATCGATCTCCTCGGGCGAGGGCAGGAACTCGTGCAGTGGCGGATCCAGCAGACGGATCGTCACCGGCAGTCCGGGCATGGTGCGGAAGAGCTTTTCGAAATCAGTCTGCTGCATGGGCAACAGCTGCTCGAGCGCCTTGATACGATCCTTCACGTCGGTCGCGAGAATCATGGCACGCATAGCAATCAAACGGTCGGGGGCAAAGAACATGTGCTCCGTCCTGCAGAGGCCGATCCCCTGCGCTCCCGCGGCCAGGGCAGCCTTTGCGTCGGCTGGAGTATCTGCGTTGGCGCGAACTACGCTCGTACTGACCTCCGCCGCCCAGGAGAGAAACTTGTTGAGAGCAGGAAGGTCGCTGCTGGCCGCGCGAGTCGGCAGCTGGCCTTCGAAGATCCGTCCAGTGCTTCCCTCCAGCGAGAGCCAATCGCCCGCATGCAGCAGTTTTTCTCCAATCCAAACGGCATCCCCATCGCACATTCGAATGGCGCGGGCTCCGGTGATGCAGCACTTGCCCATTCCGCGGGCCACCACCGCTGCATGGCTCGTGGCGCCTCCGCGAGCGGTGAGGAACCCCACCGCAACAGCCATGCCCTCGATGTCGTCTGCTGTCGTCTCCTCTGTCACCAGAATGACGGACTCGCCCCGCCCCGCCATGCAGACGGCCTCGCTCGTTGACAGCGCGATCTTCCCTACGGCGGCGCCAGGCGAAGCCGGCAGGCCATGCGCCAGCGGCCCAGGGCTGCCAGCATGAAGATCAAGCTGGGGAGAAAGAATCTCGGCGATACTTGCGGGCTGCACTCTCGAAATGCCTTCCCGCTTCGTAATCAATCCTTCTTCCACCATATCCACGGCGGTCTGGACTGCCGCCAGCGCAGCCCTCTTGGCCGAACGAGTCTGCAGTAGAAACAACCGGCCGCTCTCAACGGTGAACTCGAAGTCCTGCACATCGCGATAGTGCCGCTCCAGTTGGGCAACAAGATCTCGAAGCTCCGCATAAAGTTTTGGCGACGTATCCTCCAACTGCCCGATCGAAGTCGGCGTCCGCGTACCCGCGACGATGTCTTCGCCCTGCGCATCGCAGAGATACTCGCCGAAGATATGCCTTTCTCCATTGGAAGGATTGCGGCTGAAGCCGACACCGGTACCACTGTCCACACCGCGATTGCCGAAGACCATTGTCTGCACGGTAACGGCCGTACCCATGTTCTCGGAGATGCCGTTCAGCTTCCTGTAAAACACCGCTCTCTCACTGCGCCACGACTCGAAGACGGTCTCGATCGCCATCGAAAGTTGCTCTTGCGGGTTCTGCGGAAACGGCCTGCCCCCGAACTCGAGAATGAGGTCCTTGAAGACCGCGACCACGCGGCGAAGCGCCTCCGCAGAGAACTCCGACTCCCGGCTTGCGCCTTCCGACTGGCTAATCTGTTTGAAGGCGCTGTCGAAGACCTCCTTCGGCACCTTCATCACAACCGAACCGAACATCTGCAGGAGGCGCCGATACGAGTCAAAGGCAAAACGTTCGGAGCCGCTCTTTTCGGCCAGACCCTGAACGCATTCATCGTTCAATCCAACATTCAGGATCGTATCCATCATCCCCGGCATCGAGACTGCAGCTCCGGAACGAACGCTCACCAGAAGCGGATCCTTCGGGTCACCAAGCCGCTTGCCTGCAACATCTTCCAGCCATGCCAGCGATTCGCGCAGTTCCCCACTCAGGTCACTCGGGAATATGCCCTGGGACAGATAGAATCTGCAGGCATCGGTAGCGATTGTGAACCCCGGAGGCACAGGGAAAGATAGACGAGTCATCTCCGCTAAGCCGGCGCCTTTTCCGCCCAATAGCTCCGTCATCTTGCCGTTGCCGTCTGCCACGCCATTGCCGAACCTGTAAATGTTTTTTGCCACATGAATCATTGCAAAGCCCCTGACTTATTCGTTGGTTGGTTTCGAGTCGCTGGCTGATTGACCAGCTATAGATCAAACCTAGCAAGGCAGAAGATCAGGCGCAATTGCGTCCCGCCCGCTTCGGACGGGGAACGCGGCGGCCCGATTGCTGCACACGATGACATTCTCCCCATCAGCTATAGTAGAGAATGATGCCAGAGCAGATACTGCAATCCACGCTTCTGCAGGAGCTGGAAGATAGTCTCATCTCCAGAAACATACGTGCCGGCTTTGCGCTTCTGGACGATGCATTCGGTCATGGACAAGCGCTGGATTACCGCGATCCCGACGCCATTGCGATCCTTCTTTGCCTGGCCCAGTGGACAGATCTCGGCTATCGGGACATTGCCTTCCTGGACGTCTGTCTCGCCGGATTTCCGGAGAATGAGCGCGTCCAGCTTCGCTTCCTGGACTTCCTGAGATTGAGGTTGGTGGAAGCATTCCGGGCCCTTGCCCGTGAAGATCTCGACCGCGCCATATCGCTCCTCGACATCGTTCTACGTGCCGGCGAAGGTCTGCTCCCCACCCACCTGGTCTTCGTTGCCAACTTCTGGATGGGACGGGCTCTGCGAAAGAAGGGTGAGTACGAACTCGCACTATTCCATATCACCGCAGCGCGAGCGACGGCCCAGAATGCCAACGCTCCCAAGCTGGTAGCCGTTACAAAGATCCACGAAAGCTGGCTGGTGTTTCAGAAAGGCGAGCGCCGCCACGCGCTGGACCTTCTCGACGAGGCCGAAGCCGAGCTCCGCGTCACCGGTCACGCCCTCTCGCTCGGAAACATCGAGTCTGCAAGAGGCCGCTTTATCCGCCGTTCGGGCGACTATGCTCTCGCTCTTGAGCACTTCGAGCGCGCCATCGCGATTTACTCTGAAACCCACGCCAATCACCCAAATCTTGCTCGTGCGCTGGTCAACGCTGCCTACGTAAAACGTCTTATCGCGCTCGACATGCAAGCCCAGTGGAAGAGCGATCACGTTCGCGGAGCCGTTCACGCCGAGTACCTGCTGATTCTGCGCGAGGCGCTCCAACTGCTCCGCAAGGCCCGCGATATCTATGCACTGCACCAGCATCAGGGTGGCACGGGCTCCGTGCTGGTCAACGCCGGACACCTGCACCTGGAAAGCGGCGAGATCGATGAAGCCTTCACCGAGGCGGGGAAGGCGTTTGCGCTCGGGCAAGAGCGGCATGATGTGATCTTGATGGCGCGTTCGCGCATACTCCAGGCCGCCGTGGAACTTGCGCATGTGGATGAAGAGTTGGGGGAGTCTCCGAACGCCGCATTGCACGCCCATCGTGCCGTGCAGTATGCGGATGAGGCGATCGAACTCGCACAACACACACAAAACAGGCGGCTGCTCGCCGAAGCCTATCTCGCCCGCGGATCGGCAGCCGCGGACTTTTTCCCGCCGGAGTGGGAGACCGCCAGGGACTATGCCTCCAAAGCTGCCGCCCTCCTTACCGAAGAAGACCGCGATCATCTGGCAACAGAACTCAGCCGGCTCAAGGCCAAGATCCTCCGCTCCACCGGCATCGACCAGACACTGAGATTGTGGTCGGACGGACAGTTGGGCAACAAGAGCTTCCAGCAGATTCAGGAAGAATTCGCCGAACTCGTGATTCCGAAGGTGTGGAACAGCGTCGGGAAAAATGTGACCCTGGTCGCCCAGAAACTCTCCATCTCTCCAAAGAAGATCAGGCGGATCCTGCGCAACACTGGATTCATGGATGGATCGAGAAAGAAGCCTTAAGCCAGGAGACGGCGGACGGCCTCCACTGAGAAGCGGCCCGTCCGGATTGGCCGCCCGGCTACTTTCCGGCCTTCACCTCGTCGCCCTGCGCACTCGCCAAACCCAAATTCCCATACTGGTTTCGAGGATTCCAAAGCAGCCAGCCGTCGGCTCCAAAGTCCCTTGCCGCTCGTGTCTGGGCTTGAACTTCGACGGAATCGAAACGACGGTGATCAAAAGCATAATCCGTGAAGGCCTGCAGCCATGGCCGGAACCGTTCCGGCGATATCTTCACCCGCCGAGTCGCGTTATCGAGTGAGTCTCGTACGATCTCATACGGGTGGTCGACGGGCTTGGGAACGCCCGGAATTCCAAATTGAAAGCCCGACGGATACAGCATCGGCGAGATGTAATCGACGTGCTTGATAATCTCCTCCAGTTGCTGGCCGATCCCCGTATCGTTTGTATTCCAAAGGACGTAGCCGAAGATATCAACCCCGAGAAAGACATTGTAGGGTGCCAATTGCTCCCGCGCCTGCGCCAGGAAGTCATCGATCGCTTTCACCCGCGCCGCTTCGGTTGGCTCCTGCGCAAAGCGGAGATTTTCGCCAATGCCGGGGAACCGGACATAGTCGAACTGGATTTCATCGAACCCTGCGCGGGCTGCCTCGACCGCGATTGCGATGTTGTAGTTGCGCACTTCTTGCTGGAACGGATCTGCCCAGGCCAGCCCTTCCCGATCCACGTAAACCGCTCCGTTGCTGCGCCTCACTGCTAGATCGGGCCTCGCCGTGGTGAGGGGCATGTCCTTGAAGACCACAATCCGCGCAATGGTGTAAATGCCATCGTGATGAAGCCGCGCGACCAGCGCGGAAAGATCAGGAATGGTTGTCATCTTGCGAGCGCCGTCCTTGAGCGCCAGGGGGATCGCTGTGGGATAAGGAATGATGCCGCGGTCGCCCTTGACGTCCACCACGACGGCGTTGATTGATCCCTCGTGAGCAAGCGCCAGCGCCGACCCGAGGAGCGCCTTCGACCCCACCCCGTAGACCGACAAGTACAAAGCTCTTGGCTGGAAGGGCGCGAGCTCGATATCGGTTGTTCCGTTCCTTGAAGCCGCCACTTTAGAAGCTTTGAATCCAACCGCTCGAGCGAACACCGTATCTCCCGCACCATCGAAACGATACCGTCCGCTGCCGTCGGTCGTTACCACAGCAGTCCCATACGTGACCGTCGCTCCCGCGATTCCCGCATGCGTTTTCGCATTGAGCACACGACCATCCAGTGCATTGGCAGATGAGGCCAGACAGGCCAGAAATCCAAAAATAAGATATCGCCCGGTGAAATTGCTCATCTCTTTTCTCCATGTGTCGTTGGCTCTGCAAGCATGGCGGCAAAACGAGATCCCAGCTCCGCTCCGGCTACAGGTATTCGAGGAATAGCAAACATATCACACCCGGAACGGGCCAAACCCCCTCCAAAACCAAACGCCGCTTCGTAGCCAGCCTCTGCCGCAGCCGCTTCGAGCTCCGGATCGTAAATTCCATAAGGCCACGCCAGCGAGTCCACTTTGGTCCCCAGCTTCTCTTCCAACACCTTCTTCGACCTCTGAAGCTGGAAGTCGACGAAGGCCCGATAGGCTGAGGGAGAAAGTCGTGCGCGCTCGGTTCGGAAGTTCGGGTGCCAGTAGGTGTGGGACTGTACGTCCACCAGTCCTGATCCCTGCATCGTCTTGATCTGTTCCCACGTCAGCACCGAGGAGGAGCGCGAAACCGCAGACGGGAAGATGAAAAGTGTGACGGGGACATGAAATTTGAGCACCAGCGGGTACATATCGGTGTATACCGACTCATCTCCGTCATCCGCGGTGATCGCTATTGCGGGCAGCGCGAATGTCGCGTTTGGCTCACGAAGCGTCGCGAGAATGGAACGGAGCGGCAATACGCGGTACTGGTGATCTGAAAGCCATTGCAGTTGCGCTTCAAAGGCTGCCGTCGGAACTGTAGAAGTCGAATCGGTTCGCACCGAACTAAATCGATGATAGGCCAGAATCGGAACTGACCTTGTCTGCGCCTGGACGCTTATCAGCGCTGCGATCGACAAGCACAAAACCAACAAACTTCTCAGACTTCCAAGGATCCTTGGTTTGCATAAGCGGTGCATCGGCTGGCTCCAGCCGGGAACGTTCTGGCCTGAACAAACTCTCCTCCTTCACTCGTATGGCCGCAGTGCTCAGCATCACAGGAGCCGGAAAGGCCAATACATGCTCATCTCAATCCATCCAGCCAACAATCCTGAGTACCCCTCTGGAACGAACTTCCAGACTCAATCTGCCGGGCGAACGCTCACCCCGAGTCCAAGAGCGAATCCGCGCAGACTTGACAAAACCTGCCCGCGCAAATCGCTACAATAAGAAGCTGGGAAACATGCGGCGCGGCTAACTCCTGCGAATAGAAAACTTTACCGATAAATCCTTTATCCTGAATACTTTACAAGCTCCGTTTTTCTAACTGCTGAAAGCAGAGACTTTACAAAATAAGGGGGGGGAGGGGTACCCCATTCACACATGAACCGTCACACCATGAAAAAGCTACTGCTTCTGCTCGCACTCACTGTAACCGCAACCGCTCAGACGCCCACCGCGCCCGCTATCGCCCATAAGGTCGACGCGCACTACAACCATCTCCAATCCCTCACCGCCCGCTTCACCGAGCGCTATCAGGGAATGGGCATCGACCGCACCGAGAGCGGAACCCTCACCCTCCGCAAGCCCGGCCGCATGCGCTGGGCCTACGACGCGCCCTCCGGCAAGCTCTTCGTCCTCGACGGCAGATCCGCCATCAGCTACACCCCCGGCGACGCCCAGGCCCAGCGCACCCCCGCCAGGCAGCTCGACGACCTTCGCTCGCCACTGCGCTTTCTGCTCGGACACACCGAACTCAGCAAGGAACTCGACGGCCTCACGCTCACCTTGGTAAACGGCGGTTACACGCTCTCTGGAACCCCCAAAGGCAGCCAGCAAGGCCTCCACTCCATCGCTCTCACCGTCGACCCATCCGGACAAATCCAGGCGATGCGCATCGAGCAAACCGATGGTGCAACCACCAGCTTCACCTTCACCGCCATCCACGAGAACATCCCCACCACGGACAGCGACTTCACCTTCACGCCACCAGCCGGAGTGACCATCATCAACGGCACAGCACCCATCTAGACCAGCACGTGCCCTGATTCTCCAACCGACGTCTTACCGCCAGTCACCGCGGCAGCAAGGTACTTCGCGCTCCTGGCCAACCTGCTGCCCGAAGCCTCCCAGAAGTCGGCCTCGCTCACGTCCACACGTAATACTGCAATCTCCGGATCGTTCTTACCCTTCGGAAACCAGTCCTTTAACGTCGGCTTCCACAACGCATCGATCTTCGCCCGATCATGCGTCATGGTCGCGCGCCCCTTCAGCGTCAGGAACCTCGATTCCGAAGGATCTGCGAACGTCAGTGTCACATGCTGGTCCTGTCCGATCTCGTCTACCTTCTCCGAGCTCGATCGCGTCAGGAACCACAGCGTTCCATCGAAGTCCTCCTCCTGCACCTCCATCGGCCGGGCGCTGATCGACCCATCCTTCGCGAGGGTTGCCACCATGGCGATGCGAATGCCCTTCAGCAACTCCGCAATCTTTTTCAGCCCCTCTTCGCCTCTCAGTTCCTTGTAGTCCTTCTCGTGCTCAACATGCGTCTCGCTCATGATCAGCTCCTTGGTCTCGTTGGATGCCGATGCCGAGCAGCCCGTTAGCTCGCGTAACTTCCATGCAAAGCCGCTCGGCGTGTACCGTTACTCCATGCGACTTTCTCCCATCGCCACGCTTCTGGCCTGCGCAACAACTCTGATTGCACCCTTCGCCGCCGCCCAATCGCCGCTGCACCTCATCCCACTGCCGCGCCAGATCGTGCAACTCCCCGATCAGCCGCTGACCAGCGGAGTCATCGTCGCCTGCACCGCCTGCAACCCCGAAGACACCTTCGCGGCTGACGACCTGCGCCAAACCCTCGGCACCCGAGGCGTTCTCCCCGGCAACGGCCTGCGCATCGTCCTCCAGCGTCTCGCCCAGCATCCTGATCCCAGCTTCACCGACGAGATGCGCCCCGAAGGCTACACGATCAGCTACTCCAAGAGAATTCTGACCCTGACCGGAGCATCCGCCGCAGGCCTCTTTTACGCCGCACAAACCGCCAAGCAGCTCATCGAGAGCTCGCCCAATGGCCTCGTCCTCCACGCAGCCGAAATCCACGACTGGCCTGCCATGAAATACCGCGGCCTGCACGACGACCTCTCGCGCGGCCCGGTCGACACCCTCGACTTCCAGAAGAAGCTCATCCGCACGCTCGCCGCCTACAAGGTCAACCTCTACTCGCCCTACTTCGAAAACACCCAGCAGTACGCCTCCAACCCCCTGCCCGCGTCGCCAGAAGGAAGCATCTCCGCCGATGATGCGCGCGCGCTCGTCGCCTACGCCGCGCAATATCACATCACCGTCGTGCCCGAGCAGGAAGCCTTCGGCCATCTCCACAAGACCCTCGTCTGGGAGACCTACGCCGATCTCGCCGAGACACCCCACGGCGCAGTCCTCGCGCCCGGTCAACCCGGCTCCATCCTGCTCATCAACCAGATGTTCACTGAGCTCGCCGCGCTCTATCCCAGTCCATTCCTGCATATCGGCGGCGACGAGACCGTCGACCTCGGCGTTGGCCGCACCAAGCCGGACGTCGACGTCCGCGGCCTCGCTCCGGTGTATCTCGACTTCCTCCAGCGCATCGTCATCAGCCTCCAGCCGCTGCATCGCAAGATCCTCTTCTGGGGCGACGTCGCGCAGGATGCTCCCGCACTCCTCAAGGCTCTGCCCCCCTCCATCAAGGACCAGACCATCGCCGTCGCGTGGGGTTACACGCCCAAGCCCAAGGGCTTCGCCGCCGAGCTCAAGCCCTACACCGACGCCGGCATCGAGACCTGGGTCGCGCCCTCCATCAACAACTACCGCCAGGTCTATCCCAACCAGCAACTCGCACTCGACGACATTCAGCAGTTCACCCGCGACGGCCAGCGCTTCGGCGCCACCGGCCAGCTCAACACCCTCTGGAACGACGACGGCGAATCACTCGCCAACCAGAACTGGTACGGAATCCTCTTCGGTGCAGCCGCCGCCTGGCAGCCCGGCGAATCCTCCATCCCCGCCTTCCAGCAGAGCTTCGCGCAGGATTTCCACGGCGATTCCACAGACCTGCTCAACCAGGCTCAAGACGAGCTCACCGCCGCCATGAGCCTCCTCCACGACAACAAGGTCATCACCAACACGGAAGGAACCGACGGCCTCTTCTGGGTTGACCCCTGGTCCAAGGACGGCGTGGTCATCGCCGGGAAGATGCATCCCATCGCCTCCGCCGTTCGCCTGCACGCCGAGCACGCCCTCACCCTGATCGCCCAGGCCAAAGCCACCGAGCCCAACCTCCGCGAGCCCGACGCCATCGACGCCATGGACCTCGGCGCGCGCCGCATCGACTTCCTCTGTCTCAAGTTCCAGCTCGCCGACGAGGTGGCCGACTCCTACAGTCGAGCCACCATCGCCGCCAACTCCACCGACCCCAAGCTCCACCGCACCACCTCGCGCGAACTCTCCGACATCAACGGCGTCAACGGCCGCCTCCAGGACATCATCGGCACCTACTCGCAGCTCCGCGATATGTTCGCTCAGCAATGGCAGCGCACCTACCGTCCCTCTGGCCTGCGCCCCATCCTCGAGCACTACGACTACACCATCGCTCTCTGGTACGCACGCGTAGACAAGGTCCGCAGCGCCCAGCGTCAGTGGGCCGACTCCAGAACCCTTCCCCCGGCCGGCGATCTGGGCATTCCAGAACCGCCCCCGCCCGCATCCGCCCAGCCCGCGACTCCAACGCCAACACCCTAGCAGGAGGAGATACCGCTTGGCCAACTCGATCTCCGCACTTGCACTCCTCGTCGTCTCGCAGCATCTTCGAGCCTTCGATCTCGCGCTCATCGCGGTTTATCTCATCGGCATCACGCTCTTCGGCCTGCGCTTCCGCAAAAAGCCCGGTACTGGAGCTCCCGCCGACCGCTCGCTCCGCAGCTACTTCCTCGCCAACAACACCATCCCCTGGTGGGCGATCTCGCTCTCCATCGTCTCCGCCGAAACCTCCACCCTCACCATCATCTCCATCCCTGGCGTCGCCTTCGCCGGCAACTTCGGCTTCCTGCAAATCGTCATCGGCTACATGATCGGCCGCATCGTCGTGGCCATGCTCTTCCTACCGCGCTACTTCGCCGGCGAGATGCTCACCGCCTACCAACTCATCGACCGCCGCTTCGGGCCCGTACTGCACAAGGTCACCGCCGGTCTCTTCCTGCTCACCCGCGCCGCAGCCGAAGGCGTACGCCTCTTCGCGGTCTCCATCATCGTCGGCATCGCCATCGGCACACGCGACGTCCTCTCCATCGGCATCATCTCCTTACTCACGCTGCTCTACACCTTTGAAGGTGGAATGGCCGCGGTCATCTGGACCGACGTCGTGCAGATGGCCATCTACATCGGCGGAACCTTCGTCGCCATCGCCACGCTCGGCTCGCACGTCAGCGGAGGCTGGACGCAGATTCACACTGTCGCCTCCGCCGCAGGCAAGTTCCACATGCTCAACTTCGCCTTCAACCTCACCACGACCTACACCTTCTGGGCAGGCGTTCTCGGCGGAACCTTCCTCACCATGGCCTCGCACGGAACCGATCAGCTCATGGTGCAGCGCATGCTCGCCGCCCGCAATCTACGCGAGTCGCGCCTCGCCCTGCTTAGCTCCGGCGTCGTCATCTTCATCCAGTTCTCACTCTTCCTCCTCATTGGCGCCGGCCTCTACGTCTTCTACGGGCAACACCCCGCGGTGTTCTCAAGTGCCGACAGAATCTTCCCCACCTTCATCGTCCGTGAGATGCCCATCGGTATCGCCGGCCTGCTCGTTGCCGCCATTCTCGCGGCCGCCATGTCCAATCTCTCCGCCGCGCTCAACAGCCTTTCGTCCACCACGGTCGTCGACTTCTACATGCACCTCCGCCCCAGCGCCGACAACCGCGAGCGCGCCATCATCAGCAAGTCCTCCACCGTCCTTTGGGCTCTCGTTCTCTTCGCCATCGCGGTCTACTCGCTCGCCGTCGGCGGCAAAGGCCACGTCGTCGAGATCGGTCTCTCCATCGCGTCTGTTGCCTATGGGTGCCTGCTCGGCGTCTTCCTGCTCGGCACCCTCACGCGCTTCGCCACCCAGACCGGCGCAACCATCGGCATGGTCTTCGGCTTCATCCTCAACCTCTGGCTCTGGCAAGGAGTGTTTCCCGTGCATCTCGGTCCCATCACCATCCCGCACATCGCCTGGACCTGGTACGTCCTGATCGGAGCCATCGTGACCTTCGGCATCGGCTCGATCGCCAGTCTCATCTTCGGCAAGCAATTCAGGCGCCGCGCGATAGCTGCAGCTGTCCTGCCTTTGCTTTTCTGCCTGTCATTCCGAGGCGTAGCTCAGGAACCTGCTTCACCCGCAGCGATTGCACCTACACAAGCGCCAGCTCCCACCCCCGACTTCACCCCCGTCTCCACGCTCATCAACGACGCCATCGCCGCCCACAAACTCCCCGGAGCCGTCGTCCTCATCGGCCACAACCGCAACATCGTCTTCAAGCAAGCCTACGGCGACCGCAAGCTCGCCGACGAGCCCGGCCTCGACGGTAAGCCCTCGCCCGCCGAATCCATGACCGAAGACACCATCTTCGACATGGCCTCACTCAGCAAATGCCTGAGCACCGCCGCCGCCATCATGCAGCTCTACGAGCGAGGCAAGCTCAACTTCGACGACCCGATCGAAAAATACCTCCCCGCCTTCAACCCCACACACGACCCCGAGCGGGCGCAGGTCACCATCCGCATGCTGCTCACCCACACCTCCGGCGAAGCCCCGGACATCGACCTCAAAGACGCCTGGGGTCTCGCAAAACCCAACAAAGCCGAAGGCATCCACCGCGCACTCACGACGCCGCTACAGTCCACACCCGGCGAAGTCTTCCGCTACTCCGACGTCAACTTCATCCTCCTTGGCGACCTCGTCAAAACCCTCAGCGGCCAACCGCTGGACGTCTACGCGCAGCAGCACATCTTCAAGCCACTGGGCATGACCGAAACCCGTTATCTTCCCGTAGTCAAAGCCTGCGGCCCGCATCACGTCATCGGTGCTGCCATCGCGTGGGCGCCGAAGCCTCGTGGCCGCATGGCGTATGCTTGCGCCCCCGGCACTTGGAGCACCTCACTACTCCAGCGCATCGCTCCCGAAGCCCACGACAACGAAGGCACCGCCGCCACCAACCCCGACTTCGACCATCTTCTCCGCGGCACCGTCCACGATCCCACCACACGCCGCATGGGTGGAGTCGCCGGACACGCAGGAGTCTTCTCCACCGCGCATGACGTCTCGCTCTTTGCGCAAGCTCTTCTCGACCGACTCGCCGGCCGTCCCAGCAACTTCCCGCTCAAGCAATCCACGCTCGAGCTCATGACCACACCGGAGCAGCCCGGCCACGACCCTGGGCAACTCCCCGCCGCCAACGCAGCCGAACAAGCTGCCATGGCCGCCCCGACTTCAGAAGACGAGCCCGCCGCCCCCGGCCTCGCGCCCCACTATCCGGCCATCAAGGGGCAGGATCTGCACGGCTTCGGCTGGGACATCGACACTGCCTTCTCTAAGCCACGTGGCATGATCTTCCCCATCGGCAGCTTCGGTCACACCGGCTTCACCGGCACCTCGCTCTGGATGGACCCCGCCTCCGACACCTACGTCATCCTGCTCGCCAACGCGATTCACCCACGCGGCAACCGCCCCATCTCCAACCTGCGCGGCGAAGTCGCAACCGCCGCTGCTGAGGCTCTTCAACTTTACGGATCAGCGCCGGACTCGGGTGCCCCATCCTCGCCCGGCGGTCTCATCGCCGGGCAGGCCGGGGTCCCCGGCGAGCGGTCCTTGCTCGCTGGGGTGGAGCGTGGGCTATTGAGCGAAGCTCGACCGTTCCCGCCAGCTCTAACCGGCCTCGACGTCCTCGAACAAACCCACTTCGCCGCCCTCGCCGAAGCCGCCGACCACCACAACCGCCATCTCGCCCTCGGCCTGCTCACCAACCAGACCGGCCTCGACGCCCACAGCCGCCGCACCATTGACATCCTCGCCATCGACCTGCCGAAATCAGTTCCGACCGCGCACCTCACGACGCTCTTCTCCCCCGAGCACGGCATCTTCGGCAAGCAGGACTCCACCAGCTTCGCCGCCGAAACCGACCCAACCACCGGCCTCCACGTCACCAGCCTCTACGGCCCGCACGATGCCGACAAGCGTCCCTCGCACGAGCAACTCAAAGACCTCGATGCCGTCGTCATCGATCTCCAGGACGCCGGCGTTCGCTTCTACACCTACGAGACCCTCACCGGCTACTTCCTCGAAGCCGCCGCCCGCGAGCAGACCGAGTACCACCACGACCTCGAGATCATCCTCCTCGACCGCCCGGACCTTATCGGCGGCGAGCAGGTACAGGGCCCCGTCTCCGACCCCGGGCTCGAGTCCTACACCGACTACATGCCGCTGCCCGTACGCCACGGCCTCACCCTCGGCGAACTCGCTCGCTACATCGACGGAACGAAGCATCTCGACGCGCACCTCACCGTCATTCCCATGCAGCACTGGTCGCGCACCGAATACTTCGACGCCACGGGTCTCCCCTGGACCAACCCCAGCCCCAACCTGCGCAACCTCACCGCTGCCACGCTCTATCCCGGCCTCGGCTTCCTCGATTTCGCCAACATCTCCGTCGGTCGCGGCACCAGCACTCCCTTCGAGCTCTTCGGCGCCGCATGGCTACACGCCGCCGACGTCGCCGATGCACTCACCGCCCGCCACATCCCCGGCGTCACCTTTGCCGCAACCACCACCACCGTAGCCGAAGACGCCAACCACTATCCCTTCCACGGCCAGACCATCGACGCCGTACGCATCACCCTCACCGACCGCACGCTACTCGACTCCCCCGAACTCGGTATCGAGATTCTCAGCGTCCTTCACCATCTCTACCCAACCGAATTCCAGCTCGACAAAACACTGCGCCTCATCGCCAACCGCGCCACCCTCGACGCTCTCCAGCGCGGCGATGACCCGCGCAACATCTCATTTTCGTGGACCACCGCGCTCGACCAATTCCAGTCCGCCCGCACACCCTATCTCCTCTACAAGTGAGCCCTATGCCGACCATAACGCAAACCGCCACGCAAGCTTTCGACGCCATCATCATTGGGGCCGGCCAGGCTGGTCCCCCGCTCGCCGCTCGTCTCACCGCAGCCGGCCAGACCGTCGCCTTCATCGAGCGCAAGCTCTTCGGCGGAACCTGCGTCAACACCGGCTGCACGCCCACCAAGGCCATGATCGCCAGCGCCTATTCCGCGCAAGTTGCACGCCGCTCCGGTGACTACGGCGTCTCCATCGATACCGAGATTGAGGTCGACATCAAGGCCGTCAACGCACGCCGCGAGGCCATCGTCTCCAAATCTCGCAACGGCGTCGAAAAATCCCTTCGCGACAACCCGAAGATCACTGTCTTCACCGGCACCGCCAGCCTTGAATCACCCACTACCGTCCGCGTCCGCAACAACGGCAACCCGGATGCTCTCCTCGCAGCAAAGCAGATATTCCTCAACGTCGGCGGTCGCGCCACCATCCCCGATCTCCCCGGCATCAACAACGCGCCCTTCCTCACCAACAGCAGCCTCCTCGCACTCGACACGCTGCCGCAGCACCTCATCATCGTCGGCGGCAGTTACATCGGCATCGAGTTCGGCCAGATGTACCGCCGCTTCGGCTGCGACGTCACTATCATCGAGAAGGCTCCTCGCCTCGTCGCGCACGAAGACGAGGACGTCTCCGCCTGTGTGCAGAGCATCCTTGAAGCCGAGGGCATTCAGATCCGCACCAGCTCCGAGTGCATTCACTTATCTCCTCACGAAGACGGCGTCACCGTCGGCACCAACTGTACCAGCGGCGAGCCCAACATCACCGGCTCGCACCTCCTGCTCGCCGTCGGACGCACGCCCAACACCGACGATCTCAGCCTCCAGAGCGTCGGCGTCGCCACCGACGACCGCGGCTACATCCTCGTCGACGACCAACTCCGCACCAACGTTCCCGGCATCTACGCGCTTGGCGACTGCAACGGCCGTGGCGCCTTCACCCACACCGCCTACAACGACTTCGAGATCGTCGCCGCCAACCTGCTCGACCGGGAGAAGGGTGAGTCTCCGCGCCGCGTCACCGACCGCATCCCCTGCTACGCCATGTACCTCGATCCGCCGCTTGCGCGCATCGGCATAACAGAAGCTCAAGCCCGCAAATCCGGTAAGCCGACACTCATCGCAACGCGTTCCATGTCCCGCGTCAATCGCGCCATCGAGAAAGGCGAGAGCCTCGGCTTCATGAAGGTCCTCGTCGACGCCGAAACCAAACTCATTCTTGGCGCGTCACTCCTCGGCGTCGGCTGCGACGAGGCCATCCACTGCCTCCTCGACATCATGTACGCCCGAGCGCCCTACACCACCATCTCGCGCGCCATGCACATCCATCCCACCGTCTCGGAACTCATCCCCACCCTACTGCAATCGCTCAAGCCTTTGTCCTAACACCTCGCGCCGCGATATGCGTCTAACCTGCGCCGGAGTTTGCACAGTAGCAGCACTTTCTCGCGGCAGAAACTCGAGTTACACTCCTAAGGATGGACGGACTGCTTTGACAGATTCGACGGCAAACCGCACGAGCATCACGCTCGACTCCGTGCTTGGCAGCGTTGAGATTCTTGAAGAGACTGCCGAAAAATTGGCTCGCGATGCGGGTTTCGATGAAGACACCGCAAGCCAGATCGCCATGGCCACGCGCGAGGCCGCCATAAACGCGATTGTGCATGGCAACCGATACGATCCGACCAAGCATGTGACCGCAAGTTTCGGCATAACTGACGATGCGCTGACCATTCAAATCGCGGATGAGGGTTCCGGGCTGGATCCGGACAAACTTCCCGATCCGCTTACGCCGGAAAACATCCTGCGCACGTCTGGAAGGGGTGTTTTTCTCATGCGCGCCATAATGGATGAGGTACAATTCCACCAGTTGAACCCGGGAACAGAGATCAGGCTGGTCAAACGCAGAATTCAAAAGGAGACGCACTCATGAGCATGAAGTTCACAACCCGGGAAGTGAATGGCGTTACAATTCTGGACCTGAGTGGCAAGATCACACTCGGCGAAGGCGGCTTGACGCTGCGCGAAGAAGTGCGGAATATCGTGGCGAAGGGATCGAAGAAGATTCTGCTCAACTTGGGCGATGTGAACTACATTGACAGTTCTGGGCTCGGCGAACTAGTCAGCGCGTTCACCGCTGTCAAGAACGCCGGCGGCGAACTCAAGCTACTGAACCTTACGAAGAAGGTGCGTGACCTGCTCGTCATCACGAAGTTGGTCACCGTCTTCGACGTGAAGGACGACGAAGCGTCCGCTGTGGCCTCTTTCGCTTAGACCTCCCTTAACCGATTTGGCCTTGGCAAGTCAGCATGTCTCAGGTGGTTTGCAGTTTCAGCCTTTGCTCTGGCGCTCCAATATGGCCCGAAGAGGTTGCACTTAGAATGTGTGCGGCCAGCTGCGCTATGCGCGTCGCGACCAAAAGCCTTGCCTCGCTCAACAACGCGCGCCCAGACGCTTCCAGCGCGAGCACGGGCAATTTATCCTTATCCGCTAAATCTATTCCCGAGAGGCGCCCGAGGCTTCCTGTTGCTCTGCGTGGCCACCAGCATTGTCATTGACACGTCCGATGTAAGCCACCTGCACGATCGTGCAGTCGTCGCTGGCTGGGTGTCCCGCACAGAAGTAGAACATGCTCCGAAGTACGCATTGAAGGTCCGCGCAGAGGGCCGCAGAATCCAGTCGCTCTTCTCCAAAGAATTCACCCTGCGCATTTTCCGCTTCCGTAACTCCATCACTCACTAGAAGGACACGCCAGCCGGGGCGAAGCGTGGTGATGCCAGCCGTATATTCGGTTTTTCCACAGATGA
>Ga0224555_1001270_pt1 | contig 35936 bp, 28 predicted proteins | sample 714S23034metaG_FD_180687 | JGI IMG/M metagenome (GOLD analysis project Ga0224555, IMG submission 180687) | Peat soil microbial communities from Stordalen Mire, Sweden - 717 S2 30-34 | ecosystem: Environmental > Terrestrial > Soil > Wetlands > Peat | place: Sweden: Norrbotten County, Stordalen... | reverse complement strand
TCACCGCGCGGCGACGCCGCTCGTTCAGTACCGCTTCCGCTAGCTTCCTGCCGTCTGTTGCATCCATACCAACTTAGACGAAATAGAGAGCCATAAAGTCGCAGTCGTTTCATGCCGGATCAGTAATGCAAAAAGATTCTCCAGATAACTCATCGTAGAAATCTCGACAAGTAACAATCTATAACTTGTGTATGTGTCAATGGAAGTTGATGCATATTTTTGCTACACTTCTTCTATATACCTACATTCATGCGTAAGGGTTTCACTCTGATAGAACTCCTCGTTGTCATTGCCATCATCGCTATCCTGGCAATAGTTGTGGTTCTCACTTTAAATCCTGCACAATTGCTTGCCCAAGGAAGAGACTCCAATCGCGTCTCTGATATGAGCACATTGAACAGTGCCATCAGTCTCTACAACACCGACCAGGGAGGAAACACGGGATACTCTGTGGGTTCCGTAAATACGGTCTATGTCTCCCTTCCTGATCCGAATGCCACGACGACCGCAGGAAGCAATTGTTCATCCTTAGGCCTTCCCACTCTTCCTTCGACATATACCTACCATTGCGCCGCATCATCAACCTATCGGAATATCAATGGACTGGGATGGATGCCCATCAATTTTGCTTCCACGACCACCGGAACTCCTTTGGGAAGTCTTCCCATAGATCCTACCAACAATTCATCTTCGCGCCTTTATTACACCTATGTGACGAATGGTATCCAATTCGAAACGACCGCACAGATGGAATCACAGAAATACCAGGCAGGAGGATCAAGCGATCAAATATCAGGAGATGGCGGACCTTTGGCTACCGTCTATGAGAAAGGATCCCAGCTTGGGCTTGAACCTTTGGACTACGGAGACAATACGCTCGTAGGATGGTGGCCGCTCACTGAGGGGACCGGCACCGTTGCCTATGACGAGAGCGGCAACAATGCCACGGGGAGCTGGAGCGGAACACAAGCAGGGACCAATGGCTACTACTCTCCGGGCAAAGTGGGGGCGTGGGCGGGGACGTTTGATGGAACGAGCACGTATATAAGCATCTCTGATTGGAAAATGAATTATGTAACCTTATCTGCCTGGATTAAAACAACTACCAGTTTGTGTTCTAATGTGCCCGTGATGCTTGGTAGAGACTCTATAGGTGGAGGACCAAGGCTTTGGCAGTTTCGTATATCTTCCACATGCAAATTTGAATTTATTCCATTTAACAGTGGTGGTACATATGTGGATATCGTAGGAAACACAACAATCAATGACGGGAATTGGCATTATCTTGTTGGGAGGTGGGATGGTGTAAATGCAAATATATATGTCGATGGAAAGTCGGATGCGGCGGCAAAGAGTTTAGTGGGAACCTTAAGTCAAAGTGCCTCTCCGATGAATATAGGACGCTATACTACTGTTAATTATTTCCCTGGCCTCATCGACGACGTCCGCATCTACAACCGCGCGCTTTCTGCAGCGCAAATCGCCGCGATGTACGCCGGGGGCAAGTGACGCCGGAGTGGCATCCCACACGACACCTACCCGGAAGCACCGCCACGGTCGTCCGGCGAGCGGATGCTGGTCCGCCCCTTTTCTCTTGAGTGGCCGGCTGCGCAACTACAACTTAACTCTCAACGGCCCGGAGGCGCTGACGGTGCTGTTCCGCCGGTGAGTAACGTGGTTACACTTTGCGTCAACTTCTTTTCCTTCAATACATAGAACAAACCTCCTCGGCCATTTTGGCTGCTGGCGCAATTTGGACCATCGAGCGATCCTTGCTGATTCATATCCCCAAAGATTGTAGAAGCATCACCGTTGGAGGTAGACACGCCCACCTTTGCATGGTTGAAGTTCGTACCCAGGCCTCCGGTTAGACCGAATGTGGCATTCGCCCATTGACCGCTTGTTGCAATTTCTACCGCGCCCGGTGTTTGGCGCAACGATGAATCCCAACATGCTGGAATTTGCGAGCTGGCTGTCGAATAGATCTGTGGTTTGGCCCACCATGTTGCGGTTCTAAGGGACACTCCACCCAAGAGCGAGGAGACCATTTGCCACGGTGGCACATGAAGGTCGGAAGGTTTGGATATCAGTTCAACATTGCTCGAAAGCGTCTCCACCAGGTACTCATGGCTCACTGATTTAGCGCCGAGTTGGGCGACGAGTTGTTGAATATCAGCCGGGCCGCCGTTCTTGACGATCTGTGGATTCTTTGGATCAGTGACGACGCTGGCATTCCTCAGTGCCGTCAGGACCATTACGACATCACTCTTGGTCAACTTCAGTGCAAAGAAATGCTGACTGACCTGCACGTCATTATCCTGCACGCAGCCCAGAGAATTACCGTCGGCTTTGCGCGGGCTTTCGGAGCTTCCTGAGCCAGGCCAGGAAGGAGTGCTCACCTGCAATACCACGCCTTCCCCGTCCTCATTCCAGGCAAGCAATCCCTTTGAATGTCCCCAAGGACCGCCACAAGATTTCGAACACCCCGCGATCTCGGGGTCATCATAAAACTGATCATTCCAGACAACGTAATAATACGTCCCGTTGTAGACCTCGTCGTAGGTTGCGCCCACAGGATCTGTCGTGGTGTCGCCCAAGCAGTCTTTTCCGCTTTGGAGCGATTCATTCTCGTTGCTCGCGTAGACAAACTGTTGGCCGTAATGCTGATAGTTCTGAACCGTCCCTCCGAAGATGCAAGATCGTGTCGCTCCGCCACACGCGGGAAACTTTGCCGAGTTGAATTTGAACACGAACCACCAATTGACGGCGTGTCCTTTGTCCAATAATGGGGCTGGAGCGGGATGCGCCGATGGCGAGGATGTGCTTTGAGCTGGCGAAGGCGGAACACAGACGAGTGCGGCAACAATGGCCAACGTCGCGAGCCAATGCTTGGCGTTAAAACGAATCGATTGATTTCCGTTCATGTTGTCTCCTCTGCTGAAGGTGGCTTTCTTTTCTGGCGGCAAGACGAGCTAGCCGATTGAAGTCGAAGGGAATGGGCATTTACCAGGCGGCAGGTTCGTCGGTCTATACGTTGAGTCTTGCAGGATGCGATTGCACACCGAGGAATGAACTTCAGATGCCACCCCCATGTGTCGAGGCGATGCGAGAGGGATCTTCCAACGCATCCGCGGCGGAACAGCCTTCGCGTCCCAAAACCTGCGAGGAAAGACCTCCAGCACCCACCAGAATCCAGTAAGAGATTTATGCAACATCCCGGTGCAGCTAGGGCGGGTCATCGAAGGGTCTGTTGCGCCAAGTATTTTCTGCTCCCGCCCTGGCGATACCAGAAGGCCTTTTGTCTTGGCTTCATCCAGCATCCACTGCAAGGATATTTTGGCCAGTCCGCTTTCTTTTTCCGGATATCCCCCGCCGATGTCCGAATGTACTCCGGCGAACCAGACTTGTTTCAAGTCTTGGCCCGGCCGAGTTGTGGCACTCCACAGGTTCTGTCGAAACGCACAGCGCCGCTCATCGATTGAAATCGCATGACGGCCATTCTGCACATCTGGATTCAGCGTCGTATACGGTAAATGGAACGGATCATAGATCCATCCCACTGAACTCACGGTGTCCCAAACGCCCACAAAATGGGATTTGCAAGTTCTGGAGAAGGTGTTCTTGAAGGTGAATGCGAGATCAGAATCCGCTTGTGCCCTGTTCTTCTTTTCAAACATCTTTAAGACATATGGTATGAGGGGCTCGTTGCCGCGATGCAATAGGCCGTACATGTATAACATGGCAGCCAATGCCCGAGCGCAGTAAGCTCCGCGACTGAAGCCAAAGATGTAAACCGAATCTCCATCCTCGTAGCTTTCCATCAGGAACGAGTAGCAGTCCTGTAGAGCGCCGCTTAAACCGTACCCAAAAGCCTGACCCAACAGCTGGGTCCACCACTTGGCGAGCTTCGTAAGAGCACCAGGCGCACCCATCGTGCCCAAACCGGGATGGTAATAGACGACCTGCTTGCCATCGTCAACGATCAGTGTCGAGTACAGCTTAATGACGTTGGAATTCGTGTCACCGAATTCATTGCCGGTTCCATCAATGCAGATTACGATGTTCTTCGACATTCGGTTCTCCTGGGTGTGATGGTGCGCGAACCTCTAAACTCAACTGGCGTACTGTCTAGAGCGGAGGTCTAATAAGTGCTTCATGGGGGATAGCAGTGAGCCGCGTTGGGAAGCTCGGAAGACCGCTATCCCGCCATCGTTGCCATCAAGAATTGAGAAGCTTCTGGAGTCCGTTCAGGTACGTTGTGAGCTGATGTGCATACTTCACGTCCAATGGCTTAAAACCACCATAAACTAACAGCTCGGAGCCAACGTGTTCGTAGAGTGGCGGCAATGGAACTTGAGGTACGACGTCCATAAAATTGACAACACGAGTGCATTCTGGGATCAGGGCATTGAAGCTCTTGGAAAAATCGGGCGCACCGGCCCTTGGCCCGGCAAAAGTGATCCATTCGGGGATCGGCCCGAGCTTCATGTTTTTGGCAATGTCAAAACCACAGAGCACAGCCACTGCCGCACCGAGACTGTGCCCTGTCACCAGTATTCGTTTCGCTCCCGCGCATTTTGATTTGAGAATGGTAGTCACGTTCCCCCGGATATGTTCGTAGACCAGCTGGAAGCCCATGTGAACCAGCCCTGCTTCCAGACAGGGAAGGTACGGGATCGGCGCGGCATCTATAATCTTCGATCCACTCCCAGATTGTCTTGGTTCCACGAATTGCCACCAAGGCGGTCTCCTCTTGTGCGTTCCAAGCGACAAGGCCGAAAATGCTGCTTTCCGACAGCATGGTGTTAGCGATATGCTGCTGGGCCGGAGCCGCCGTCAACATCGCAGATGCTGCTCTCTTCGGATCCGCGTTTATCGCATCCACCAGCTCATAGCCGGGTGGCAGTGACAGGGGCGGGGTTGGAACATTCATGATTGTGCATGCTGAACTCGCCGCCGGGTAAACCACATTGATGATGAACTGTACGTCTGGCATGTCTTTCTCCTTTGACGCTAAAGGTAGTTCGGAATCCTGCGTTGCCGCCAATTGCCTCGGGTCTGGCGGCAGACTGCGTGCTCGGCGTAGGCGGATTGCGTTCTGGTCTGCCAGCTGCTTTAAAGCAGGACTTTCATCTCGCCGGTAAGCTACGGACCAATATACTCCCAGTTGCCCGCGCCGGGTTTGTTATTCATCCGTATTTATCCCAACTGGCAGCATACCCTCCAGTGATAATATGATCCGCAGATTCAATACTTCCCCCATAGTGCAAACAAATGAGCGAAAGGGGCAATTCATGGCAAAACTCGGCAAAGACGCCAACGTCGTTTCAAACTGGCATCACCCTATCGAAAACTTCCAGACCTCCACGATGGAGTTCTACGCTGCCGTGGAGCAGGCACTCAAGCCAAGGGAAATTCCCGACTACGAAGTCTCGCGCATCGACTGGCGCGAGGGCGGCGTGCTCACCGCGCGGCGGGAGTACCTGCGGATCAAGCGCGGAAAACTCGCCTTCGACCTCTGCGCGGCACCGTTCGGCACCGGCTTCTTCTTCTCCTGGTGGCTCGCCGAAGTTCCACCCACGCACGCACTCTTGTGGGCGATCCTGATTTGCTTCGTCGGGCTTGGTTTCATCGGTGGCCTGGTGGCAGCGTATGGTCTCACAGGCCTCTTCTGGGCAGTCGTTGTCAGCGTGGGCGTGATGTGTTTGCTCGGCTATCTCCTCCGGGAAGGACATCTCGGTACCGAAGTGGAAGACATCGTCTTGGCCATTCCGTTTTTCGGCGGCCTCTACGAAAAAATCTTCAAGCCCTCCACCTACTACCGGACGGACACCACGCTCATGTTCCAATCTGTGGTGCACACGGTGGTGCTCAAAGTGGTCGAAGAGCTGTTGTCCTCAGGGGGTGTTCGACCGCTCACCGAGCTTGAGCGGAAACCGATCATGCGGGAGTTCTATCAGCGGTAGGATGGTGCATGGGCGAAGTGGACAATACCGCTCTGTACGGCCAGGCCTTGCCGCTCACGCAGCAAGAGCGTCTGACCGCGCAATTCTATGAGTGGGAGCGGCGCGGGCGCGGCTGGCAGCTTTGGGGCTACCCGGTCGAGCTTGAGCCCCCGTTCCGTCCTTTCTTCTACCACTACGCGGAGCCGGGACCGGCGGTCGATGATTCCCGCAAGCCCACCATCCTCAGTTCTCTCGTGGATGGCATTCTCGGGCGAAGATCCACTCCCGCTCTGCCCGCGCCGGCCGAAGAGGAACAGACATCTGACCCCGAGCCGCTCTTTGCGGACGGCCCGCCGGTGGAATTCCAGGTTGCTTTGCCTGCCGGAACCAAAGTAGTGAAAGAGGCTGCTGAGCGGTTGCTCACGAGCCTCACCTACGCCTCACGCCCCATCGGGTTCGAGGTTGTGGGCGTCAAGGATGCCATCTTCACCCAGTTCGCCTGTGCCGAGGATGACCGGACGCAACTGGCCCAACAACTCTCGGCGCATTTTCCCGAATCGGCCGTCACTGAGCGCGAGGACTTTCTCGCGGAACACTGGGATCACCGGAGACCGTCCGTCATCGTAGACTTCGGCCTGTCGCGCGAATGCATGGTGCCGCTGCGGACCGTGCACGGATTCGAGATTGATCCCCTGATCGGGATCATGGGAGCGCTTGCGGGACTTCGTGCTGGGGAACTGGGGTTGCTGCAGGTGCTCTTCCAAGCTGCCCGCTCTCCGTGGGCTGAGAGCATGGTGCGTGCGGTGACGAATGGGGAAGGCCGCTCGTTCTTCCCGGATGCGCCGGAGATGGTGGCGCAGGCGCGGGAGAAAGTCGCACAGCCGCTCTACGCGGTAGTCCTTCGCGTAGCCGTACAAGGTGGCACCAAGGCGCGAGCGTGGGAGATCGCCAAAGCCCTCGGCGCTGCGCTCACGCAGTTCGCCAATCCCACGAGCAACGAACTCATCGCACTTGCGAATGACGGATATGACGACCGGGATCACGCGGCGGACGTGTGCGCCCGCACGACGCACCGTTCCGGGATGCTCCTCAATGCCGATGAACTGGTATCCCTCGCGCATCTGCCGTCGGCGTCCGTCCGCGTTCCGCAACTCAAGCGCGAAGATGCCCGGACCAAGGCCGCGCCGCAGATCGTCCATGGCCATCCGTTCGTCCTTGGCGAGAACTCCCACGCGGGGAAAACGACGCCGGTCACATTGAACGCCGAACAGCGGTCACAGCACTGCTACGTGATCGGCGCTTCCGGCACGGGAAAATCAACCCTACTCCTCAACCTCATTCTCCAGGACATCGAACGCGGCGAGGGTCTCGCGGTGCTCGATCCCCACGGCGATCTGATCGACGAAATCCTGGGCCGCATCCCGGAGAGACGTCACGGCGATGTGGTGCTCCTTGATCCTTCGGACGAAGCCTATCCGGTGGGCTTCAACGTCCTCCAAGCGCATTCGGAGGTCGAAAAGAACCTTCTGGGGTCCGATCTCGTCGCCGTCTTCCGCAGGCTTTCGACGAGCTGGGGCGACCAGATGACCTCGGTCCTGGGGAATGCCGTGCTCGCCTTTCTCGAAAGCACGGAGGGCGGGAGCTTGGTGGACCTCCGGCGCTTCCTGGTAGACGCCGCCTTCCGGGCGAAGTATTTGAAGACCGTCCAGGACCCCGAGATCGTCTACTACTGGGAGAAAACCTTTCCACTCCTTGTCGCGAAGCCCCAAGGCCCGATCCTCACGCGTCTCGACACGTTTCTCCGTCCCAAGCTCATCCGCTACATGGTGGCCCAGAAGGAGAATGGCTTCGACCTCGGCGCGATCATGAACGAGGGAAAGATTTTTCTCGCCAAGCTCTCTCAGGGAGCAATCGGCGAAGAGAACGCTTACCTCTTGGGCACGCTCCTTGTTTCCAAGTTCCATCAGCTTGCCATGAGCCGACAGCAGACCGCCGCCGCAAAGCGCCGGGACTTTCACCTATATATAGACGAGTTCCACAATTTCGTGACGCCCTCGATGGCCGCCATTCTTTCGGGTGCCCGGAAGTATCGCCTGGGCCTCATTCTCGCCCACCAGGAACTCCAGCAGCTTGCAAGCCGCGACGCGGATGTGGCGAGCGCCGTGATCGCCAATCCCTACACGCGCGTCTGTTTCCGCCTGGGCGACTTCGATGCCAAGCGGCTGGCAGATGGGTTCTCGTATTTCGAGGCAAAGGACCTCCAGAATCTTCAAGTCGGCGAAGCCATCTGCCGCGTGGAGCGGGCCGAGTTCGACTTCAACTTGAAGACGCATCCGCTGCCGCCCATCGAACCGGCAACGGCGGAGAAATGCCGGGAACGGATCATTGCGCTCTCGCGGGAGCGGTACGCAACGCCTCGCGAGGTTGTCGAGGCGGCAATGAGTCCCAAGGAAGTGCCTCCCCCGGCCACGCCGCCGATCCCTGTCCAGCAACCACCGACGCCTGTTGCTGCGCCTCCGCACCCGGCGGCAACGGCACAGCCGGAGACGAAGCGTGATTCGTCGCCGCCCGCGCCTCGCACAAAACTGCCAACCCCTCCCCTCTCCGAAGGCCGGGGCGGGCCGCAGCACAAGTATCTTCAAGAACTTGTGCGGCGGTGGGCGCTCGGCAAGGACTACAAGACGACGATTGAAAAACAGATCCTCGACGGTCTCGGCTCCGTCGATGTGGCGCTCGAAAAGGAAGGCCGGTCCATCGCCTGCGAGATCGGTGTGACGACCACGGTCGAGCACGAGATCGGCAACGTGCAGAAATGCCTTGCCGCAGGATTCGAGCACGTCGTCCTGCTGCTTATGGACCGGAAGACAGTGGCGAAGGCAAAGGAAGCGGTTACCCAGGCGGTAAACGAGGAAGACCGGGCGCGTGTCCATGTGCTCACGCCGGAAGAGTTCTTCGCCTTCGCCGAGACGCTGGAAGCCGGGGCCATGGGCAAGGATGGCAAGGTGCGCGGCTACAAAGTGAAAGTTCAATACCAGGCGGTCGGCGAAGAAGAAAAGAAGGCCAAGAAGCAGGCCATCTCCCAAGTGATTCTCAAGGCGGTGAGAAGACTCAAGGGCGACGGCAAGAGCTGACGCTGCTGCTCACCCCACGAACGACTGAACTCGATTTGCTCCTTGAGCCAGCCGAGCGATACGATTTCTCTATCGGATAAGCGAGCCCGAGCCCATGCGACAATCCGCGCCGCAAGACCCCGCCGCCACAAAGCAGGTCGCCATCTGGATTCGCGTCTCGACGGAAGACCAGGCGCGCGGCGAGAGCCCCGAGCATCACGAGAAGCGCGCCCGCGACTACGCGGCGCTCAAGAACTGGCATGTCCGGGAGGTCTACCACCTGGAGGCCGTGAGCGGGAAGTCGGTCATGGGCCAGCCGGAAACCCAGCGGATGCTCGCAGACATCGAATCCGGCCATGTGACCGGCCTCATCTTCTCCAAACTCGCCCGGCTCGCCCGCAACACGCGGGAACTGCTCGAATTCGCGGACATCTTCCTGGCGCAGGGGGCGGACCTGATCTCGCTTCAGGAATCCATCGATACCACGACCCCTGCAGGCAGGCTTTTCTACACCATGATCGCGGCCATGGCCCAATGGGAGCGGGAGGAGATCGCCGAACGGGTCGCGGCCTCCGTACCCGTCCGGGCGAAGCTCGGCAAACCGCTGGGCGGTCAGGCTCCCTTCGGCTACGCATGGAAGGACCGGCGGCTGGTGCCAGACCCCAAGGAATCCCCCGTCCGCAAACACGTCTATGAACTCTTCCTCGAACACCGTCGCAAGAAGACCGTGGCCCGGCTCCTGAATCAGGAAGGCTATCGCACCCGGAACGGGTCGGCGTTCAGCGACACCACCGTGGAACGGCTGCTCCGCGATCCCACGGCAAAAGGCGTCCGGCGCGCGAATTATACAAAGAGCCTGGGCGACAAAAAGCACTGGGTGATGAAGCCGGAGACGGACTGGGTGCTCACCGAAGTCGAGCCGATCATCTCCGAGGAACTCTGGGCAGAGTGCAACCGGCTGCTCGACGAACGCCGGAACGGACGGCGTCCGGCGCGAAAGGCCGTCCAGCTTTTCGCCGGGTTCGCCTACTGCACCTGCGGGCAGAAAATGTATGTGCCCTCAAATACCCCGAAATACGTCTGCCAAAAGTGCCGCAACAAGATTCCGGTCTCGGATCTCGAAGAGGTCTTCCACGACCAGTTGAAGCGGTTCTTTTTCTCGTCAAGCGATATTGCCGGATACCTCGAAAACGCCGACCAGACGATCAAGGCCAAAGGAGAGCTGCTCCAATCTCTCGAAAAAGAGGCCGACAAAATCCGGCGTGAAGCGGACAAACTGTACCAACTCTATCTGGCCGATGAGATCACCAAACACGGTTTTGGCACCAAACACCGCCCGCTGGAGGAGCGCCTGAAGCAGATTGAGGACCAGATGCCCCGGCTCCAGGCCGAACTCGACTTCCTCAAAATCCAGTTCCTATCAAGCGATGAAATCTTGAACGAAGCCCGCGACCTCTATACCCGCTGGCCTTCGCTTGAACAGGAGGAGAAGCGCAAAGTCATTGAAAACATAACCGATAAGATCGTGATCGGCAGCGACGAAGTCGCCATCAACCTCTGCTACCTGCCTTCCGCTTCTGAAATCATGGCAGGAAAGCAACGCAACTTCAGGGATTCATGGCCGCAGCCAGCATAAAGCGCGCCGGGAAGCTGAGCGACATCGAGGCCCGCGCGATGGTCACCATGTGGTCCTCGAGCGGCTGGCGCAAGACCTCGAGTACGTTGCGGGGAAACTCCGGCAGCTCGTCGAGAAACAGCAGCCCGTTGTGGGCCAGCGAGACCTCGCCTGGCCGGGGCACCACGCCGCCGCCGATCAGGCCGGCGTCCGAGATGGTGTGGTGCGGCGAGCGGAAGGGCCGGTGCGTCACCAGGCCAGCCGCCGCGTCCAGCACTCCGGCCACCGAGTGAATCTTGGTGGTTTCCAGAGCTTCGTCGAAGCTGAGAGGCGCCAGGATCGAGGGCAGCCGCTTGGCCAACATCGTCTTGCCCGAGCCGGGAGGGCCAATCATCAGAATGTTGTGGCTGCCCGCGGCGGCCACTTCCAGGGCCCGCTTGGCCGTCTGCTGGCCGCGCACGTCTTTGAAGTCCACGGGAAAGTGTTGCAGCTCGCCCAACAGCGACTCGGTGGAAACGCGGTAAGGCTCGCGCTGAATCGCGCCCACGACCATCGTATTCAGCAACTCCAGCACGTCGAGCAGCGAACTGGCCGGGTAGACGTTGACGCCTTCGACGACCGCGGCCTCGGCGGCGTTGGCGGCGGGAAGAATCAGGTTGGCAATGCCCTTTTCGCGCGCCAGAATGGCCACCGGCAGCATCCCGGGCACGGCCCGCACGCTGCCGTCCAGCCCCAGTTCGCCCACCAGCAGAAAGCGGCTCAGGTCGTTGGTGTGCAGCGCTCCGTATGCGCCCAGAATGCCGACGGCAATGGGCAGATCGAAGCCCGAGCCTTCCTTCTTCAGGTCGGCCGGCGCCAGATTGATGGTGATGTGGGTGGGCGGAATCAGGTAGCCGGAGTTCTTGATGGCGGCCCTCACCCGGTCGCGGCTCTCGCGCACCGCGGCGTCCGGCAGACCCACGGTGTGGAAGTGATCCTGCTCGCTGACCACGCCGCTATAGTCCACCTCGACGTCGATAAGGTGGGCATCAATGCCGTAGACCGCCGCGCTGTGAGCTTTGAAGAGCATGGAGGAGAGTTGCAACGAGTGTAGCAGAGGCAGAAGAAGTGGAACAGGGCCGCCGCATGAGCCAATGAAGCGCGCGGCCCAAGCCCACACGGCAAAGGCGGAAAATAGTTGAGAATCCCTGCGTAAAAATCTGTTTTTATGACGCAGGAAACATTATTCCTTGGAGAATTTGCGCAGCGCGGCGCGCAGGGCATCAAGCGAAAGCTGCGCGGCGTGCTGGGATTCAGCTGGCAGCCCTCCCAACGACTCGATCAGCGCGGCGCGGCCGATGGCCAGCGCTTCCGCCGGCGCCTTTCCCGCGATCATCTCCGTCAGCCGGGAGGCGCAGGCGATGGTGGGAACACAGCCTCTGGCCCGGAAGCGGGCCTCGGCGACCACTGCGTCTTCGATTCTGAGGCTCAACTCTAGCATGTCGCCGCAGGCGGGATTTTCAACCCGTGCAACGGCATTCGCCTGGGGAAGTTCGCCGGAGTTGCGCGCATTTCTGAAGTAATCAAGAACCTGGGGTGAATACATGAATCCGATGATAGCAGCCGCGCGAAAGAAGCTCAGAATCAGCCGGAATCGGCCTGCAACAAGGCGATGTAATCCTGGGCTGACAAACGGACTCATGGCTCGCGCGACGCATTTCTTCGCACGCGTCTGGCAGTTTCTTTCGCTCGGCTCAGAGGCCCGGCCGCCATCGCCGGACTCGATGGCAGTACGCCTCGTACTCGGCGCCGAAGCCGCGCCGCAGCGCGGGCTCCTCGTACCACCCCACAAAAAGATGCGCGGCGAAAAGGAACGCGGCGGCGTAAGCCAGAAGGAACTCCGACTCGTAAAAGAGCGAGGCCCCGGCAAGGGCCAGTCCCGCGCCCATGTACATCGGATTGCGAACGAAGCGGTAAGGGCCCTGGATCACCAGCCGGCGCGGCGGGTCAAAGGGCGCCGGAGTTCCTCTGCCGACGCGCGCAAAGGTGAAGATGCACCACAACGCGAGCACGGCTCCCAAGCCCGCGGCTACGGAGCCTGCGAACTGCGGCCCCGCCATCGCCGCCGGACGGGCAATGCCCGACCAGGACAAGAGGCGCGCCGGCAGATAGATGAGCAGAACGCCTATAAACAGGGTGGCGTAGGTAATCGCCCGGAAGAAGATGAACATCGCTGCCCCCTGGTTGAAGCAGAGTCTCATTCTGCGCAGCCCGCCCGTGGATTGCAGACGAACGCCATCATGAGGCGCGGCCGTTTTAAACCAGCGCCGGGGCAGCCTGGCCTTTGACTTTCTTCCAGACCGGGCTTATCTCTCTCAACCGCGACACTTCTTTCACCAGACAGGCGACGACATAGTCAAGGTCTTCTCGCGTGGTCTGCTTGCCCAGGCTGAAGCGAACCGCCGCCTGCGCCTGATTGCGTTTCAGGCCCATAGCCATCAATACATAGGGAGGATGCGCGGAGCCGGAGGCGCATGCCGAGCCGGTTGAAACGGCGATGCCCCGCCCGTCGAGCGCCACCAGCAGCGACGCACCGGCAATCCCCTCGAATGAGATGTCCGCAGTGTTGGGGGTGCGCGGAGCGCCCTGGCCAAGAATCTGGATGCACTCCACTTGCTCGCTCACGGCGCGCTCAAAGCCATCGCGCAAGGCGGTCATGCGCTGGGCTCCGCCTTCGGCCAGCCAGTGGCGCGCCATCTCGGCGGCTTTGCCCAACCCTACGATCCCCGCCAGATTCTCCGTGCCGGCGCGCCGGTTATGCTCCTGCGGCCCCCCGACAATCAGCGGTTGCATGGGTGTGCCGCGCCGCATATAGAGTACGCCGACTCCCTGCGGACCATTCAGCTTATGCGCGGAGATACACAGCAGGTCGCAGCGGATGCGGGCCACATCAATCGGCAGTTTGCCGGCCGCCTGCACCGCGTCGGTATGAAACCAGACGTCGGCCTCGGCGGCGATCCGGCCAATCTCCTCGACCGGCTGAACCACACCGGTCTCATTGTTGGCCATCATGACCGAGATCAAGCGCGTATTCGGGCGCAAAGCCGCCCGCACATCATCGGGATTTACCCGGCAACAACTGTCAACGGGAAGGTAGGTCACGGTCGCGCCCTGAGCCTCCGCGCGCTTGCAGGCGCTGAAGACGGCGTGATGCTCGATGGCGCTGGTAATGACATGATCGTCCTTCGAGACCAGGCCGAATATTGCCTGGTTGTCGCCTTCGGTGCCACCGCTGTTGAAGACGATCTCGGCTGGCGATGCCCCTAGCAGACCGGCGACTGACTTGCGCGCTGCCTCCACCGCCGCGCGCGCCCGCTGGCCGCGCTCATAGAGGGACGAGGCATTGCCGAATTCCTCGAAAAAATAAGGCCGCATGGCCGCGAAGACTTCGGCTAAAAGGGGGGTGGTCGCATTGTTATCAAGATATACGCTGGGCATTTCGACTCCTCTCATGGCTCATGGCCGGGAGGGATGGGGGCAGTACACCTAACTCGCCACCGGCGCCGGATCCGCTACCTGCGCCTGCTCGGCCAGTTTGCGTAAAAGCCGCATGTGCGGCAGAGCGCTTTCGGCATGGCGGCGCACGGCAATCAGTTCCGCCACCACGGATACAGCGATCTCTTCCGGCGTTGTGGCGCCGATGTCGAGTCCGATCGGAGAGCGTACGCGGTCCAGTTTCTCCTGCGCGACCCCCTCCTTCTCCAACTCTTTATAAATCGTGATCACCTTGCGCTTGGAGCCGATCATGCCGATGTAATGCGCCTCCGTGCCGACGGCCCAGCGCAGAATCTTCATATCATCGCGGTGACCGCGCGTGGCGATGACGATGAAGGCCGCCTCGGGCGGCTCCAACTGCGGCAGAATCTGGTCGAACTCCTCGGCGTAAACGTCGCGGGCATCGGGAAACCGCTCGCGGTTGGCATAGGCCTCGCGGTCGTCGGCAATCACCACCTCAAAACCGGCGATGCGCGCGACGCGATAGACGTTATGCCCGACGTGACCGGCGCCGAAGATGTAAACCGTTGCAACGGGAAGAATTGGCTCGATGAAGATTTCCAACGATCCTCCGCAAACCAGGCCGGTATCGTACTTGGGGTCCTTGTTGAGGTTGAAGGCCAGTATGCGCGGCTTTTCCGTCGCGAGAACCTCGCGCGCCGCCTGCCAGACCTCCGCCTCGACGCAGCCGCCGCCGATGGTGCCGAAGATGGCGCCGTCGTCGGTAATCAGCATCTTGGCCGAGGCAAAGGAGGGAATAGAGCCGCGAACGTTGACAATGGTGGCCAGCGCGGCGCGATGGCCCTCGCGGCGCAGACTTACAATCTTCTCGTATATATCCATGGCGATTGCCGTATTCGCGACGGCAACCCCATGGTATTACAGACCGTTCCTAAGAACAAGAGGCAATTTCTGAAAAGAAAAAGCGGCCGTGTGAGGCTGCACGGCTGGTTGTCTCTGGGAGCAGACAGATTTTACGCAAATGATTCTCGTAAAAAAGAACTTTTTTCGTCGGCTCGTCCTGCCGGCAATTTCAGGCCAATATGACCGGAATACAATGACTTGCAAACGAAATTCTACTTCAATCCAGCCTCGGAATCACCTTGCCCCTCAGGGCCATCACACTCGTCTGTGACAGACATCACAGCCAGAAGTAGCGAAGTCGCAGGAGCATCCATCACAGCGCGTATTGCACAGATGACATGGTCACGATGCATAAATGACATGGTTATGTAAGCGGCACGCTCTTTACAGATTCGCCTTCCGCTGGTTCGCGCGAACCGTGGCGGCGATGCGGCAGCCGGTTTGATGCCGCGGGTGATTTACAGTCCCTTGGATGGTTCAGCGGTCCCTCGGATGATGATGATGTAGTAAGGCTTCTTCTCTACATGGAAGAGAAAGGCTCGTGGGTTGATGAAGGTAATACATGTGTCCGAGGCCGAGGGGTCTGTCCTCTGCCATGACATCACGGAGATCGTGCCGGGAAAGTTCAAGGGCCGGGCCTTCAAAAAAGGCCGTATCGTCCGTAAAGAAGACATTTCCAAGCTGCTGAATCTCGGCAAAGAGCATGTGTACGTCTGGGAGCTCAGCGACACGCTGGTCCATGAGGATGATGCCGCCCTACGGATCGCCAAGGCCGCTGCCGGGCCGGGAATTTTTCACATCGAGCCAACCGAAGGCAAGGTCGCGCTCAAGGTCGCCGCCTCCGGCCTGTTGAAGATCAACGACGCAGCCCTGGACGAGATCAACAGCATCGACCAGATTGTGCTGGCCTCTCTGCATACCAACCAGCTAGTGAAGGCGGGAAGCACCGTGGCGGGCTGCCGCGTCGTGCCGCTGGTCATCGATGCGGAAAAGCTGGTCGCGGTCGAAGATCTCTGCCGCACGCACGCGCCAGTCGTTGAAATCAAGCCACTTCGCAATTTGAGGGTGGGGCTGGTTACCACCGGCGGCGAAGTCTTTCACGGGCGCATCAAGGACGCATTCGGCCCCGTCGTCCGGAACAAGATTGCCGAACTGGGCAGCCAGGTTGTCCGGCAGATTTACGCCCCCGACGATGTGGAGATGATCCGCGACGCAATCCAGACGCTGATTGACGAGGGCGCCGAGATGATTCTCACCACTGGGGGAATGTCAGTCGACCCTGACGATGTCACTCCGGCGGCCATTCGCAGCGTCGGTGGCCGGGTCGTCGCCTACGGAGCCCCGGTGCTGCCCGGATCGATGTTCATGCTCGCCTATCTCGGCGATATTCCGATTGTTGGACTGCCGGGATGCGTCATGTACCACAAAACGACGATTTTTGATTTGATTCTGCCCCGCATTTTGGCTGGCGACGAGATCACGCGCCAGGATATCGCCCGGCTGGGGCATGGAGGACTTTGTCTCGAATGCAGCGATTGCCACTTTCCCAACTGTTCGTTTGGGAAGTGACAATCAAATCACAACCACGACCACAACGACAGCCATACGCTGTCACTGATAGCCACACGCTGTCAATTGGGGCCCACTCTTTAATACTCAAACAGAGGAGAGGTAGTCATGAGTTTGAAACGTAGATTGTTCAACATCAACGGCTTTGACCGCTGGCTGGTGGTCTCGCCCGAGATCACCTTGGCCGAGGTGCTGAGGAATAACCTGATGCTGACCGGCTGTAAGGTCTGCTGCAACGAAGGCCATTGCGGCACTTGCACGGTCATCGTCGACGGAAAAGCAAACAAGGCCTGCATCACCAAGATGGAGAAGGTTGCCGACCGCGCCGAGATTACCACCATCGAAGGCATTGGCATGGCGGGTCATCTGCACCCCCTGCAGATCGCCTGGATGGCTCACGGCGGCGCGCAGTGCGGCGTCTGCACCCCCGGCTTCATCATGTCGGCCAAGGTTCTGCTGGACGGCAACAACAAACCGACCCGCGAAGAGGTTCGCAACTGGTTCAACAAGAACCGCAACCTATGCCGCTGCACCGGCTACAAGCCCCTCATCAACGCCGTGATGGACGCCGCCCGCATCATCCGCGGCGAAATCAAGGCCGAAGACATTCTTTTCGATCCAATCGCCAATCCATCAGACGATCCGAAGACCATCGTGGGCAGCAACGCCGTGCGTCCGTCGGCTCTGGCAAAGGTTACCGGCACCTGGGATTTCGGCGCCGACGTGGCCCTGCATATGCCCGAAGGCACCCTGCGCCTGGCTCTGACTCAGGCCGAGGTCTCGCACGCCAACATCAAGAGCATCGACACCTCGGAAGCGGAAAAGATGCCCGGCGTGGTCAAGGTTATTACCTGGAAGGACGTTAAAGGCAAGAACGCGATTACCGGCCTGATCACCTTCCCGACCAACAAGGGCGACGGCTGGGACCGTCCGATTCTCTGCAAGGAGAAGGTCTTCCAGTTCGGCGACGCGATTGCGATCGTAGCCGCGGATACCGAAGAGCATGCCAAGGCCGCCGCGAAGAAGGTCAAGGTTGACCTGGAAGTTCTGCCGGCTTACATGAGCGGTTACGAAGCTCTGGCTCCCGACGCGATCGAAATTCACCCCGGCGTTCCCAATGCGTACTATGAGCAGGGCGTTGCCAAGGGCGAAGACACCAAGCCATTGCTGGCGAAGGCAGCCCACGTCATCGAGCTGACCACCTACAACAGCCGTCAGCCTCACCTTCACCTGGAGCCGGATTGCGGCGAAGCTTTCATTGAAGAAGACGGCACGCTGACCGTCCTCTCCAAGAGCATCGGCCTGCACCTGCACCATGCCATGATCTGCCCCGGCATCGGTGTTCCTCCCGAGAAGCTGCGCATCATCCAGAACCCCACCGGCGGCACCTTCGGCTACAAGTTCAGCCCGACCATGGAAGGTCTGCTGGGCGTGGCCTGCCTGGCCTGCGACGGCCGGCCGGTTTCCCTGGTTTATGACCAGTATCAGAACATCACCTACACCGGCAAGCGCTCGCCCGCCGAGATCCACGCCAAGTGGGGATTCGACAAGGACGGCAAGATTATCGCGCTCGAATATGACTGGTGGCTGGATCACGGCCCGTACTCCGAGTTCGGCGATCTGGTTACCGTTCGCCAGGCTCAGTTCATGGGCGCCGGCTACGACGTTCGCAACATTCGCGCCAAGGGCTTCACGGTTGCCACCAACCACGCCTGGGGTTCGGCCTTCCGCGGCTACGGCTCTCCGCAGGCCTTCCTCAACGGCGAAATCGCCATGGACATGGCGGCCGAAAAGCTGGGCATCGATCCTCTCGAGCTGCGCTTGAGGAACTGCTACAAGGAAGGCACCGGCTGCACCACGCCGACCGGCCAGGTTCCTGAAGTCTTCGTCATGGACAAGCTGCTGAAGAAGATCCAGCCGGCATGGGAAAAGGCGAAGAAGCGCAAGGCGGCCTACAATGTTCCGGGCAAGGCTTATGGTATCGGCCTCTCCCTGGGCATCTACGGCAGCGGCCTGGATGGTCCGGATGCCTCCGAGGCGGCGGCTGAGCTGCTTCCCAATGGCGACGTGAGGATCTACGACGCCTGGCAGGATCATGGCCAGGGTTCGGATCTCGGCACGCTCACCTTTGCACACGAGGCGCTGCGTCCGCTGGGCATCAAGCCCTCGCAGATCCAGTTGGACCTGAACGATACGCGCAACCCGAACTCCGGTCCTTCCGGCGGTAGCCGTTCGAACGTGTTCACGGGCAACGCCATCACGGTGGCCTGCCGGATGCTGGTGGATGCGCTGAAGAAGCCCGACGGCAGCTTCCGCACTTACGCCGAAGCAAAGGCGGAGAATCTTTCGCTGCGTTACGACGGCAAGTGGGTTGCGGCCGCCCAGTCGGCCTGCAGCGAGAGCACCGCACAGGGCAATCCGTTCCCGGTCTACATGTACGGAACATTCATCGCCGAAGTCGAAGTGGATCTGACGAGCTACAAGACCAAGTGCGTAGCGATCACATCGTGCATCGACGTGGGCACGATCATCAACCGTTCAACGGTTGACGGTCAGAACTACGGCGGCATCACGCAGGCCATGGGCCTCGGTTTGACCGAGGACTTCGATGACCTCAACGTGCACACCACCCTGGCCAAGTGCGGCATCCCGTACCCGAACGATGTTCCCGATCACTTCGATATCTCGTACATTGAGACTCCTCGTCCATTGGGACTTCTGGGACAGGCCGGAACCGGCGAAGTCTCGCTGACTGCCCTTCACCCGGCGTGCAGCAACGCCATTTACAGCGCAGTCGGCGCTCGTGTCTTCCGGGTTCCCGCGATTCCTGAGAGGATCAAGGCGGTGATGGACAAGAAGGTCGGGGCACCCCACGTGGAACCCTTGCCAGATCCCGCCTGAGTTGATCAAGGCGGAGATGGACAAGAAAGCAGCCGCCAGGGCCTAGGCCCGGCAGCTAGAGCGGAACCAGAAATACTGTACCCTGTCGGCGATTGTGCAAGGTTGCCGCTCCCTGAGGGTCGCGTCGACTTGAGCTCTGTGCTTTCGGGGTACATCGATTCTGGTTCCGCTACACCCCCATGTTGGCGGCCAGAGGCGGACGAAGGCAACTTCGTTCGCCTCTGGTTTCCGCATATGATTCTGTCTTACCCTGGATCACCGCACCTTCGAGGCATAAGCGATGTTGATGGACCGTCAGCGAGTACGGGACCGTGAGAATCAGTGTATCCAGGAGCAACCTCCTACCTGCACGGCCACCTGTCCGATTCATGTCGATGCGCGGGGCATGATCGATAGCATTCGCAAGCAAGATTTCTCCGCCGCTTTCGCTATTTTCAACCGGTTTGTTCCCTACCCCCGCATCATCAGCCGCATCTGCGACCATCCCTGCCAGGGTGAATGCCGGCGCAACGAGGTAGGAGGAACGATTCAGATCAACGCGCTGGAGCGGGCCGCCGTCGACTACTCCACCAAGCGCGCCGGCGGCGTGACCTTTTCGTCGCGCAAGAGCCAGCGCATCGCGGTTGTTGGCTCCGGTCTGAGCAGCCTGACGGTGGCTTACGATCTGGCCTCAAAAGGCTTTCAAGTCGTGCTCTTCGAGGCCGCGGACCGGCTCGCCGGGCACTTGCGCGAGCTGGGCGAGGATCGCCTTCCGCAGCAGGCGATCGACGACGATCTGGCCGTGCTGAAGGATCTGAGCATCGAGGTGCGGCTGAATGCGCGCGTCGGCGAGGGCGCGGGAGCGGCTGCAAGCCTCAGCGCGCTGACCGAAGAGTTCGATGCTGTCTATCTGGGCGTGGGACCAGATGGCGCCGCCGCTTTCGCGCACGAGCTGGCACTCAACGAGGACGGCCGCATTGCGATCGACTCACTGACCTTCGCCACCAGCAATCCCAAGGTCTTCGCTGGCGGCTCGCAGCGCTACGCTCCGGCCGCATTTTCTCCCATTACATCGATGTATGACGGGCGCTATGCCGTTCTTTCCATCGAGCGCCTCTTTCAGAAGGCCTCTCTGAGCGCCAATCGCGAACAGCAGGGGGCCTATCAGACTAAACTCTTCACCAGCCTCAAGGGAATCGCCCCCGCCGGCGCCATTCTCATGGCCGCCCCGGAGCAAGGCTACAGTCGGGAAGAAGCCATCGCCGAGGCGGAGCGGTGCATTCACTGCGAATGCCTTGAATGCGTGAAGGTTTGCGAGTACCTGGCCGCCTACAAGTCCTATCCCAAACGCTATATTCGAGATCTGTATAACAATTACAGCATCGTGCTGGGTATGCACCTGGCCAACAAGCTGCTGAACTCCTGCGCCATGTGCGGGCTCTGCGGGACGGTGTGCCCGGAGAAGCTCGACATGGGCGATTACATCCGGGAGGTGCGGCAGGCTACGGTCGAGATCAACAAGATGCCGCCATCCGTGCACGCCTTCGCGCTGCGCGACATGGAGTTCAGCACCGGCGAGCAGTTTACGCTGGCCCGCCATCAGCCCGGCCACGACGCCAGCAGTTACGTCTTTTACCCTGGCTGTCAGTTGAGCGCGTCGTCGCCTGGCCAGGTGTTTCAAATCTACGGACATTTGCAGCAAAAACTGGAGGGCGGAGTTGGCCTGATGCTGGGCTGTTGCGGCGCGCCCGCCGATTGGTCGGGACGAGAGAATCTCTTCAAGGAGACGATCGCGGCGGTGCAGAAGCAATGGCAGGGCCTGGGTTCGCCGCGCGTCATCACCGCCTGTTCCAGTTGTTACCGGGCGTTCAAGAATTTTTCGCCCGCCATGCCGATCGAGTCGCTATGGACGGTGCTCGATCAGGTTGGGTTGCCGGCCTCCGCCACGCCACGCGCGGCCAGGACGGTGGCCATCCATGACGCCTGCGCCACGCGGCACGATAACGGCGTTCAGGATAGCGTGCGCCACCTGTTGGAGAAACTCGGTGTGCAGGTTGCCGAGCTTGAAGACAACCGCAGCCTCACGACCTGTTGCGGTTATGGCGGCCTGATGTCCTTCGGCAATGCGGAAGTCGCGCAGAAGGTCATCGATCGCCGGATTCACGAAAGCGAAGCCGACTATCTGACCTATTGCGCCATGTGCCGGGATAACTTTGCGGGCAAAGGCAAGCGGTCCTATCATTTGCTGGATCTTATCTGTGGCAGTGGCGAGGATGATCCGGCGCGCAAGGGCCCCGGCTACTCGCAGCGTCACGAAAACCGCGCCAAGCTGAAGACCAGATTGCTGCGGGAGGTGTGGGGGGAGAACGTGGCTGACGAAAAAGAACCCTTTGAACTGATCATCACTCCGGAGGTTGCCCAACTAATGGAGAAGCGAATGATTATGGTCGAGGATATGCGCAAGGTGATCGCGCACGCCGAGTCAACGGACGAGAAGATCCTCGATACCACGACCGGCAGATTCCTGGCGGCGTTCCGGCCAGTCAGCGTCACGTACTGGGTGGAGTACTCCGTCGAGGGGACAAAAATCGTGGCTTATGACGTTTACAGCCACAGGATGGAAGTCAGCTAGAGATGGCCCAAAAAGTGATCGAGCCGGAGACTCGCAAGCTGGTTTGCAACAAGTGCCAGCAGGAAATGGCAATGGCGGAGGTGAGTGCGACTTATCTCGGCGCCAACTTTGAGATCGAGCTGATGAAGTGCCCCAGTTGCGGGCTGGTGTACGTTCCCGATTCGCTGGCCACGGGGAAGATGGAGCAGCTGGAACTGTCGCTCGAGGACAAGTGATGCCGGCCGGCGAGTGCACTGGCGGCCGGCTCTACGAGAGCGGCGTGCTGGAGAAGGCGGCCGGGGGCGTGATGCGCCCCGGGGGCCTGGAGTTGACCGCGCGCGCACTGGATTACTGCGCCTTTGCCGCTGGGGCCAATCTTGTCGATGTGGGCTGCGGCGCTGGCGTCACGGTTGAATTTTTGCGCGAGGCTTATGGTTTGAATGCCATGGGCGTCGATTCGTCGGCGGTCATCGTCGAGCGCGGTTTGCGCCGCAACCCTCAGATTCCGCTCCGGCAAGCCAGCGGAGAGCGTCTGCCATTTGCCGCCGGTGCGATGGATGGCGTGGTGGTGGAATGCGTCTTGTCGGCGATGGCGGACAAGCGGGAAGCAATGGCTGAGTTCAATCGCGTACTCGGCCCCGGTGGAAGGCTCATCGTCACCGACCTTTACGCTCGCCGGGCCGCGGTGACGGGCGAGATAGGGCTGCCGCCAACCTCCTGCCTGGCTGGAATGAGGACGCAAGAACAGTTGGTCCGCCTGGTTGAGGAGACCGGCTTCAGTATCGAGGTGTGGGAAGATCATACGCCGAAGCTGAGCGAGTTTGTCATTCGCATGATCATGGAGCATGGCTCGATGCAGCCATTCTGGGAGTGCGAGAAAAGCGATTCGCGCCTGATCCAGGGTGCGATCAAGGAATCGAAACCAGGCTACTTCCTGCTGATCGCCAGAAAAACGCAGGAATTTGCAGAGGGGAATTCGCATGAGTAGTGATGTGTCCTTGCGCATGATGGAGCTGTCCATGCAGGGCTTCGGCTGTAGCCAGATCATGATCCTTCTGGCGCTGGAGGCACAGGGCAGAAGCAACCCTGAGCTGGTGCGAGCAATCTCGGGCCTGCAGGGCGGCTTGGGTTTTTGCGGAAAAAATTGCGGTTCTCTCACGGCCGCCTGCTGCCTGCTGGCGCTTTATGCCGGCAGAGGCACCGCTGAAGAGGTTGAGGACAGCCGCTTGCAGGAGATGATCCGCACTCTTGTCGAGTGGTTCGAGAATGACTGCGTCAGCAAGTACGGCGGGATTGACTGCGCGGCGATTCTGCAGGGCGACCCTCGCAACCAGATTGCGCGCTGTCCGGGAATTATCATGGAGACCATGAGAAAGGTGCAGGAGATCCTGGCGGAAAATGGGATCGACTTCAATCAGGATCCGCAGCGCGCGACGTAGGCCTGAGATGCAGGCCGGGAAGCGTAGACCTGAAGCGGCTCTCCCCTTTGCGCCCTTGCCCAAGCCCGCCCGGCAGTCGCGGCCTTATTCTATAGCCAGCGGTGAAAATGCTTAGAAGCAACGGGATTCGCGTATGAAGCAAAAGATTGCCGCGGTCATTCTGGCGGGAGGGTATTCGTCGCGAATGCAGCAGTTCAAGCCGCTGCTGTCCCTGCACGGCTACACGGTCATCGAGAGCGTCGTCAGAAACTTCCAGAAGGCTGGAATCGAAGCGATCACCGTGGTTGTTGGCCACAACGCCGAGGCGCTGCGGAGCGGCGTGGAGGGGCTGGGCGTCCGGGTTGTATTCAATTCCCGCTACGCCGAGGGAATGTACTCGTCGGTCGTCGCCGGGGTGGGCTCGCTGGTCGCGGAGCTTGGCGAGGACATTGTCTCGGGCCACGGCGCGGGTCTGGAAGCGAGCCCGGACGCAGGTTTTGATGCGAGTCTGGACTCGGGCAACAGTGCGGCTGTGGACGCCTGCCTGCTGATTCCCGCCGATATGCCGCTGGTGCGATGCAGTACGGTGACGCGCCTCTGCGAGGCTTTTTATCGCTCTGGCGCGCCGGTGGTCTACCCCGTTTTCCAGCAGCGGCGCGGACATCCAGCCGTGATCTCCTCCCGGCTGTTTCCGGCCATCGTCTCTGGCGACGGAACCGGAGGTTTGCGCGCGCTGCTGGCTGAATACGATCACGAGGCGCACCGGGAGAGCGTTCTGGACGAAGGAATCCTCATCGATCTGGACACCCCCGCCGATTACCAGAAGGCCAAGGAGGAGTTTGGGCAACGCGAGATTCCCACTCCGAAGGAGTGTCAGGCGATTCTGGAAGAGATGAAAACGCCGGCCAATGTCGTCGGCCATGGCCGCCGGGTTGCCGAGGTTGCCGAAGAGATTTCGCTCCGCCTGAACGAAGCTGGCTTGCAACTGAACCTGGCTCTGGTGCGGGCCGCCGCTCTTTTGCACGACCTGGCGAAGGGCCAGCCGGGTCACGCGGAGGCCGGGGCGCGGATACTGGCGGAGTTGGACTTTGCCGGCGTGGGCCAGATCGTCGGCCTGCACATGGACTATGAATTCGCGCAGAGTGCAGCTTTGGATGAGGCGGCGATCGTCTATCTGGCCGATAAACTGGTGCAGGGCGACCGCGTCGTGCCGTTAGCCGTGCGCTTTGAACAGAAGTTCGCGGCGGCCGGCGCAATGCTGCCCTTCGTCAAAAAACGATGGGAGACGGCCGAGCGGTTGGCGGAGGCCGTCGAACGCCTGGTTGGCGCCGATCTGCTGGAAATTATCTCGCCCAAAAACACTCTTCCCGTCGCGGCGGTGGCAGATGCGTCCTCAGAGTGAAAGGCTTGTGCTCGGCAGCACGGAAAGCCTGTGTCCTCAATGCCTGAAGCGTATTCCGGCGAAGCGGGTCGCGGAGGGCGATGAGGTTTATCTGGAGAAAAACTGCGCCGAGCATGGACCCTTCCGCACCATCATCTGGCGCGGCCCTCCCTCGTATGAGTCCTGGGCTGAACCCGCCGGCGGGAAGCGGCCCTCCCCGCCGAGCCGGCACCCTACGCCCGTCGACCAAGGTTGCCCCTTCGATTGCGGCCTGTGTTCGGAGCACCGCCAGCCTAGCTGCTGCGTCGTCATGGAGGTTACCAAGCGCTGCGATTTGCGCTGCTCCATCTGTTTTGCCGGAGCCGGCGCGGGGACGGCGGACCCGGAAATGCGCACCATCGAAAGCTGGTTCCAGCGGCTGCTGGCCAGCAACGGCCCTTGCAACATTCAGCTCTCCGGCGGCGAACCCACGCTGCGCGACGACCTGCCGGAGATCATCACGCTGGGACGCTCGCTGGGCTTCAGCTATTTCCAACTGAATACCAATGGCCTGCGGCTGGCGCGCGATCCCGGCTACCTGCGCAGGTTGAAAGAGGCCGGGCTGAGTTGTGTGTTCTTGCAATTTGATGGCACCGATGACGCCATCAATCAAAAGATTCGCGGCGCAACTCTGCTCGAAGCCAAGACGAAGGCCATCGCCCATTGCGCCGCTGTGCACCTGGGAGTGGTGCTGGTTCCAACGCTTATTCCCGGCGTCAACACGGGGGAAATCGGTCGCATTCTCGACTATGCGCTGGCCCGCGTGCCGGCCGTTCGCGGGGTGCATTTCCAGCCGGTGAGCTACTTCGGCCGCTACCCCGAGCCGCCGCGCGACTGCGACCGCATCACGATTCCCGAAGTGATGAACCAGATCGAGCGGCAAACCGGAGGCAGAATCAAGGCGGCAGGGTTTCGCCCTCCGGCGGCTGAGAACCCCTACTGCTCCTTTCACGCCAATTTCATCCTCACCGCCGATGGAGCGCTCAAACCGGCGGCGAACGCAGGCCAATCCGGCTGCTGCGGCTCCCCGGCGGCCTCCAGCGAAACCAGGCCGCTGGTGCAGATCGGCAGCGGCGGAGGCGGAACGGCGGCCGAAGCCAGCAAAAAGGCGCAGCAGTACGTGGCCCTGCGCTGGACCTTGCCCAATGCCACGGTGGGCGGCGAACCGGCCCACTCCTCCGCCGCCCCCGACTCCTCGGCCATGATGAAGATCGACAGCTTGGACGCCTTTCTGGAGCAATCCCGCAAGCGCTCTTTCTGCGTCTCCGGCATGGCCTTCCAGGACGCCTGGAATGTCGATCTGGAGCGCCTGCGGGAGTGCTTCATTCACGTGGTCGGCGCGCATCAAGGGATTGTGCCCTTCTGCGCCTACAACATGACCAATATGCTGGGCGACTCGCTCTATCGTGGGAAGTAATCGTGAAAGAACCGGCCCTCAAACGCACCCCACTGGAATCCTGGATCGCAGGCAAGATCGCTTCCTCGGGAGCGTTGCTGCACCCAGACGAGCTGGCCGCTTATCAGTTGCAAAAGCTGCGCGAAACCATTGAGTACGCCTCCCATCGCGGCCCCTTTTACCGGGAAAAGCTCCGCGAATTCGCTCCCGCGGAGCTGAAATCCCTCTCTGACCTTGCGCGCCTTCCCTTCACCAGCTGCGAGGAGCTGCGAGACGAGAACCCGCGCTTTCTCGCCGTCTCGCAGGACGAGATCAGCCGGGTGGTGACCTTGAGCAGCTCCGGCACCACCGGCACGCCCAAGCGGGTCTTCTTCACCGCCGATGACCAGCAACTGGCTGTCGATTTCTTTCAGTGCGGCACGGGAAATCTTGCCGCGCCGGGCGACCGCGTGCTGGTTCTGCTGCCGTGGGAGACGCCGGGCAGCGTCGGCGATCTGCTGGCGCAGGGAATCTCCCGCTTCGGCGCCGTGCCCATCCGCCACGGAATGATTTGCGGCCTGGCCGAGGCGCTGGAGAGGCTGACCGCCGAAAAAATCCGCTCCGTCATCGGCCTTCCCGTGCAGGTCTTCGCCCTGGCCCGCTACGCCGAGGCCGTGGGAGCCTCTCTGCGCCTGCGGAGCGTTGCGCTGGTCTCCGATCACGTGCCCGCCTGCATCGTCGCCGAACTGAAAAGGCTCTGGCATTGCGAGGTCTTCCAGCACTACGGCGCCACCGAGATGGGCCTGGGCGGGGGCGTCGATTGCCAGGCTCATGCCGGCTACCATCTGCGCGAGGCGGACCTCTACTTCGAGATCATCGACCCCGAAAGCGGCCAGCCTTCCCTGCCCGGTGAGCCCGGCGAGGTGGTCTTCACCACCCTCACGCGCCGCGGAATGCCGCTGATCCGCTACCGCACCGGCGACTTTTCCCGGATGCTCACCGCGCCCTGCGCCTGCGGTTCCCTGCTCCACCGTTTGCAACCTCTGAAATCGCGAGACTCGATCCGCCTCGGGCCGCTGGAGGCCCCCGGCAGCCCTCTCACCATGGCCATGCTCGACGAGGCGCTCTTCCCCGTTCCGGGCGTGATCGACTTCGAAGCCACGCTCCGCCGCGGCCAAGGCCAGAGCACGCTGACCATCGCGGCCCAGTCGGTCCATGGCCTCCCCAACGACGACGCCGTCGTCCCAGGCTCCGATGCGATCCCAAGCCCCGCCAGCCCCTTGGAGCAGGCGCTGCGCGAGGCCCTCGGCAGCGTGGATGCGATAGACTGTGAGCGTAGGGCTGGAAGGCTTGCCGTCCATATCGGCGTTCGTTATGGAGTTGACGCTTTGCAGCCGCGCGCGGAAAAACGAATGATTACGGAAGCAGGACCGTAATGGAGAACAGGGTAATCTATCTCATCCGCCACGGCAAGATTCAGCAAGAGGATGACCAGCGCCGCTACATCGGTCAAATCGATCTTCCCCTTACCGAAGAAGGCGTCAAGCAGGCGCGCAACTTACATAAAAGATTTGAGCACGCCGAGATCAGCGCTATCTATTGCAGCGATCTGGGGCGTTCGATTCACACCGCCAAGACCATTGCCGGCTCGCGCGATCTGCCCATCGTGCCGCGCCGGGATCTGCGCGAGGTCAGCATGGGCGAGTGGGAGGGCTGCACCTTCGGCGAGATAGCGCGGCGCTTTCCCGAGGAGTTCAAGGCGCGCGGCGGCGACATCGTTTCCTATCGCGTGCCGGGCGGCGAGAGCTTTGCCGATTGCAGCCTGCGCGTGGTGGCCGCCCTCGAGGAGATTCTGGCGTCCACCTCCGGCAACCTGGTGATCACCGGCCATGCCGGCGTCAACCGGCTGCTGCTCTGCCATATGCTGGGAATGCCGCTGACCAATATCTTCAGAATCGCGCAGGATTACGGCTGCCTGAATGTGATTCAGTGCGGCAGCACCGGCTACCAGGTCAAATTGATGAACGGCAGCGGCCGCAGCGGACGCCGGTAGAGCATTTTTGCTCCGGCGCTTACATCCGCATTAACGGTAGAACCGCTCTAATCACCAAATGATGTGACTTGACGCACAGACCAGGTCTTTTGAGGGAGTATTCTTCGCTTGTCGTTGAAAATGGGGTTCCCTGTTCAGTTTTGACATTCTGGGAAGTACATCCGTACGAGGAGGAATGCCATGATGAGGACTAAACTCGTGGTTTTAATGTCACTTGCTCTTGCTCTGCCGGCCTTCGGCAAGACCTACAAGAGCACCTATCCCGTTGCTTGCAGCGAGGTGTGGGGTGCGGTCAAAGACACCCTGGGCAATCCGGAAAACTACGCAGAGGTGCAGAGCGACGACAGCAATCTGACAGCTTCCTTCCATCCGAAGCACTCCGTTCATGTCAACATCTCCGGAGCGCTCCTGCAGCGAACCAACCACGTCACTCTGGTATCGAAAGGTACGGGCTGTGAGATGCGAGTCGTGTCGAACTATAGCGGATGGGAGCACGATGACCAGGGTGACTTCAAGAAGCGCGTGGATGAATTCCTGGCTAAGCCGAAAGACGCGCTACCTGCCCAGCCGGCTAACCCTGCGACTCCAGCCCAGTGATTCAGGTTTGCCTGAAGGCTTCAGAATCCACCGGAATACTTGGAGAATGGCGTAGTATTCCCGGCACCCTGGGAACACCTGAAGCCTTCAGGGTATGAGAGCAATTTCAGAGTTAACGTGGTGTAGCGAAGATCCTGCAGGGTGGCTTTTTCTTGGAGATAAAGCCACCAAACCACCCGCAGTGGGGCAGATGATTTCGGCGGAGCCGCAAGGATAGAGAACCCAGCGCATTGGTCCCACCCTTGGCTCCCACTCGCGTATGGTTTTCATTTCACGCAATGGGTTGTGAGCAACAGTCGAGGCTCCTGTGTGAGCAAATCGGTGAACGCTGCACACTTCCCATTACAAATCCGTCCTCGAAGAGCGCATTGGCGATTTGGCAACAGATGAGCTGACGATGTGATTCCCGACGATCTGAGAGTTGACCTGCAAGACAGGCCAAGTTGCTAAACAGAAACCCTGAAGACGATGTGCACAATCATCCGCATTAAGGATCTGGGGCTCGTCCGGCAGGGCGATCGGCCGCGGGAGGCCGTCCAGAATCTAAACGCCATTTTGGATTTGTAGGCCTTATCTTTTATACGCACTTGTTCGTTGTTTGAAAGGAGCGGTACAATGCTCGCCGTTGTGCTTGAGTTTTATTCGCGATTGAACTGGCTTCAGATGCGTGGAAACGATTTTTCCAGCACGCTGTTAGGAAAGGAAGCGAAACCATGGCGACCAAGCAAAGCGGGATACGGCTGGCAACGCGGCTGGACGAGGTTGGAATCACCGACATCGTGCAAGTTCGTAGCGAAATATATGAACTGCGCGCACGGGGTAAAAAGGTACTTGGGATGGACGGGGGGGAGCCGTTTTTTGAGACGCCCGAGATGATCAAGTATGCGGCGATCAAGGCGCTGGTGGAGAACCAGACACACTATGCTCCGCCCTACGGGTTGATGCCGTTGCGCGAAGCACTGGTGGAGAAGCTGGCCTCGAAGAACGGCATACGCGTGACTACCGAGGAGGTGATTGTGACCGCGGGCGGAATGCAGGCCTTGTATGCGGCCTTCCAGAGCGTGCTTAATCCCGGTGACGATGCGCTGATCTTTTCGCCCTACTGGACACCGGTCGGCGACCTGGTGAGTAAAGCGCAGGCGCGGCTCCTGCTAGTGCCTACCGTCACCGCGCGCCGTTATGGCTTCCGCAATACTTTGGCGCAATTCTCCACGCCTAAAACACGGGCCATCTACTACAACACGCCGCAGAATCCCAGCGGCCAGGTCTTCTCACGCGCCGAGGCCGAAGAGGTTGCCTCCTTCGCCATCGAGCGCGATCTGGTAGTCATTGCCCACGAGGCTTACGAGGATCTGGTCTATGACGGAGTGCATGTTTCCATCGCCTCGTTGCCCGGCATGGCGGAACGGACCATCACCGCCTACACCTTCTCGAAGACCTATGCCATGACTGGATGGCGCGCCGGATACGCAGTGGCCAAAGAACCCTTCATGAGCGCGCTGCGCAAGATCGTACTCACCACCACCAACGGCGTTGCCACCCCGATCCAGTACGCCATGATCCAGGCACTGAAGACGCCGGAGACGGAGATCGCCCGCTTCCGTCAGGAGTATCGCCAGCGCCGCGATCTTCTGGTGGCCGGATTGAATGAAGTGGGCCTGGAGTGCGAGTTGCCGGCGGGCGCTTATTATGCCTTTCCCTGTGCCGAAATAGTGCATAAGAATAGCCGCAAAGCGGCGCGTATTCTGCTGCACAAAGCGCACATCGCCACCATCCCAGGGTCGGACTTTGGCTCTCAGGGCGAGGGCCATTTGCGCTTTGCTTACTCGGTTGCGCTGAAGGATATCGAGGACTGTGTCGAGGCGCTACGAAAGTTTTTCGCATAGCTTTCGTTGATAGGCGTAGGGGAAAACGCTGCCCCGCTATATCGAACCCAAAGAAGATGCCTCCGTCGAGATTTCGGAAGCTGTCTTCCTCGTAGATCCAAAGTCGAAATAGTCAGCGCAGCCTTTGCATCTATGCCAGCCTCTTCTCTGTCAATTCTGAGATTTAGTTTTCAGTTGACGAAAACAGCCCAATTCGCTCATCCAGCACAAGTTGTGAGCCCGAAAACCCGGTTCGAGCGGATTTGTCCCGGTAAACGCCCATCCGGAGTGAAACGTGATTTGGATCACGCAGGGCGCGAACCGAATGGCCCGGCGCAGTCACACAGGCGTCCATCGCTGCCCTGCTGGCACGGAAATCTGAAACGATGCCGACTTCCAATTTCCGATCTTCTGGCAGGTCGCCTTGAGCTGCGGCCTTCGCGCCTTCGGCAAGCGGATCGATCCCACAGGCAGGGGTGCTCAGAATGACAGCAATTCAGCTCAGATGAATGGAGGAGACAGGCCTTCGGGTTAGACTGGGGTCAGCCTGGCAATGAAAGATTCAGTCCACGTATCGAAGGAAAACTACCTGAAGGCCATTCTGGAGGCCGAGGCCGAGGGGCGCGTGGTGATTGCCGCCGTGCTGGCGCATTGGCTCGAGGTTTCCGCGCCGGCGGTGACCATGGCCCTCAAGCGGCTGAAGCGCGACGGCTGCGTCGCGGTGGGCGCGGACGGCATTGTCCGGCTGACCGCGACGGGGCGCGAGACCGCCTATCGCATCGCGCTGCGCCACCATCTGATCGAGCGCATGCTGTGCGAAATCTTCGGCATGGAGTGGTATGAGATTCACGAGGAGGCCGAGCGGCTGGAGCACGCCGTTTCGCCGGCCTTTGAAGCCAAACTCAAGGAAAAGCTGGGCGAGGACGGCCTCTGCCCGCACGGCAACCCGGTCTTGCCGGAGAATCCGGCCCTGCGCCGGCAGCAAGGCGAAGTGCTGCTGGCCGAGGCCGTCGCGGGGCGGCGCTACACGGTCACGAGCCTTTACGAACGCGACCCGAAGCTGCTGCTGTTTCTCTACCGCCAGGGCCTCAGCCCCGGAGTGAGCCTGCGCGTGGCCGGCCAGAACAGCGACCAGACTGTTTCCGTTGAGACGGCTGCGGGCATCGTCATTTTGGACCGTGCGGCGGCCGAGGCGGTCTGGCTGCGGCCGGAGAATGAATAAAATTCGCGTGCGAGGATAAACAAGTTAACCATGGTTAACTTGTTTGTGGCATACTCTCTGCTATGAGTGCTGAGTCCTATTCGCCGTTGCCTGTTCTACCCGGCCTGGCGCCGGGGCCGGAGCACCAGGTGCCCTCACTGCCCGAGGTCCATGCCTCGGTGCGCATCTCGCGGTCGCCCCAGTACTGGCGGAGGCTTTTGGGCTTTGTCGGCCCAGGGTTTCTGATCGCGGTGGGCTACATGGACCCCGGCAACTGGGCCACCGACATCGCCGGCGGCTCGCAGTTCGGCTATACGCTGCTGTTCGTCATCATGGCCTCGAACCTGATGGCCGTTCTGCTGCAGAGCCTGTCGCTCAAGCTGGGCGTGGCCACGGAGCGCGACCTGGCGCAGCTCTGCCACCAGCACTACGGCCCCAGGGTGAGCTACGCGCTGTGGATTGGCGCCGAGATCGCCATCGCCGCCTGCGACCTGGCCGAGGTCATCGGCTCGGCTATCGCGCTGGAGCTGCTCTTCCACATTCCACTCTTTTATGGCGTGCTGATCACCAGCCTGGACGTGCTGCTGATTCTCCTGATGCAGCGCTGGGGCTTCCGCTATGTGGAGGCGCTGGTGATTGTGCTCATCGGCACCATCCTGGGCATGTTCGGCGTGCAGATGTTCTTCTCCCGGCCGGATTACTGGCCGGCGCTGCACGACCTCTTCATCCCCTCGGCGTCGATCGTCACCAACCCCGAGATGCTCTACATCGCCATCGGGATACTGGGCGCGACGGTGATGCCGCACAACCTCTATCTGCACTCGTCGATTGTGCAGAGCCGCAGCTACGAGCGCACTCCCGAGGGCAAGCGGGAGGCCATCCATATGGCCAATATGGACTCCGCGATGGCGCTGACGCTGGCGCTGTTTGTGAACGCCGCCATTCTCATCGTGGCCGCGGCCGTCTTCCATCGTCACGGCCTCTTCGACGTGGCCGCCATCCAGGACGCCTACAAGCTGCTCAGCCCGCTGGTGGGCGCGGCCGGGGCCAGCACCCTGTTTGCCATTGCCCTTTTGGCCTCGGGCCAGAACTCGTCGATCACCGGCACCTTGGCCGGGCAGGTGGTGATGGAGGGCTTCATCCACTTAAAGGTTTCGCCCTGGCTGCGCCGGCTCATCACGCGCTCGCTGGCCATCATTCCCACCATCATCGTGGTGGCGATCACCGGCGAGCAGGGCACGGAAAAACTGCTGATTCTGAGCCAGGTGATTCTCTCGCTGCAACTGAGCTTCGCCGTGGTGCCGCTGGTGCTGTTCACCGGCAACTCAGGGCTGATGGGCGAGTTCGTGAACCCCCGCTGGCTGAAAGCGCTCTCCTGGTTCGTCGCCGTGCTGATCGCCGGGCTGAATGGCTGGCTGCTGGTGCTGATGTGGCGGTGAGGCTAGCTGCTAGCTGCTAGCTAAAAGCTGGGTGCCCCACCTTCGGCGCGTCTTTGTTTTTGCGGCCAACAGCCCACGGTTAAAGACCATTTTGTGTCAGGGCACGACTTCAGTCGTGCCGCAAGACAGATAAAATCGAATGGCCTTCAGGCCCTGAGGTGAAAGCAGGACAGTTGCAACATTCTCCGCTTCAAATAAATAGATTCCCTCAGGGGCTAAAGCCCGTGATCCATTGAGCCTTGACGGCACGACTGAAGTCGTGCCCTGACACAAGGCGGCTGATTCGTGTCTGCGGTTCCCACCCTTCCGCAAAGATCGCGGAAGGACGGGACACGGGGCAGCCTCGGTCAAGCTCTCGTAAGCTCCACGCTGGGCGATTACTGGAAGTACCGCGTCGGAGATTACCGCATCATTGTCGATATTCAGAATGCCCATCTGATTGTGCAGCTCGTACGCCTGGGAAACCGCCGCGAAGTCTACCGATAACCACCTGCGGTGGGGCCAACCGCCTTCGGCGTGGAGAACAAACGGCATCGACCACCACCCTTAGCAAAGAAAGCGAAAAGGATGGGCACACGGCGATTCCTGGAATTTGACCATATTTTCATTATTCCCAAAGTGGCATAAGCTGTTTACGCTCAAATATTTAGGGGAATCGAGTCGAATTTATTGGCCCCTGTGGAGAAACTTGCCGCCATTTCGGTGCACAATGACATTCATGAGCGCAATTTCAGTTCTTGAATTATGTGCAGGTGCTGGCGGCCAGGCGCTCGGTTTTGAGCAGGCCGGTTTTGACCACGCTGGCTTGGTGGAACTCGATAGCCATGCGTGCAAGACGCTGCGTTTCAACCGTCCCGAATGGAATGTCATTGAAGAAAACCTGAATACCTTCGACGCCAAGCCATTCCGGGGGCGGGTTGATGTTGTGGCAGCAGGGCTTCCTTGCCCGCCATTCTCGAAAGCCGGCAAGCAGTTGGGAAAGCTCGACGAACGCAATCTCTTCCCGGCTGCGCTGCGGATTATTGAAGAAGTTCAGCCCCGCGCTGTGATTATCGAGAATGTTCGTGGCATACTCGACGCTGTTTTTGAAGATTACAGGACATACATTGCAGGACAGCTTTCCGATTATTGGACGGATTGGAAGCTCCTCAACGCATCCGAGTACAGGGTGCCGCAACTTCGCCCGCGTGTAAATTTTGTGGCAATCCGGAAAGGGCTAGAGCACGGTTTTAGCTGGCCTGCCGTCAGTAAAACGAAGGCGCCGACTGTTGGGGAAGCGCTCTATACCCTGATGGCATCAAACGGCTGGAAAGGTGCAAAATCTTGGAAAGCGAGGGCATCCGAGATTGCACCTACGCTTGTTGGCGGCAGCAAGAAGCATGGCGGCCCGGACCTTGGGCCAACGCGCGCGAAAAGGGCATGGGCAGCTCTCGGAATAGACGGTATGGGAATCGCCGATGATGCTCCAAAGCGTGACTTTGTTGGAATGCCAAGACTCACTGTCAAGATGACAGCCAGGATTCAGGGCTTTCCCGAAGATTGGCAGTTCGCTGGCGGCAAGACTGCGGCCTATAGGCAAGTAGGCAACGCCTTCCCGCCTCCTGTAGCCTATGCAGTTGCGGCTGAAGTGCGCCGTTGCCTCGAAGGCAAAATGCGGCTGGAAGTTGCCAGTTGACGTTATTCGATATGGCCCGCTGCCTTCAGTAGAGTTATGTCAGATAGGATAGCCGGAGTAAATGAAATGAATTCGCCTTTGCCGCACTTTGGCAATTTGAGCTTCTCAATCAATTCACTGTCATAATTTCCGGAAAGAAGTGCAATCCCATCATGAGCAAGCGCATCGCGCGCGCCACCGTTCTTTCTGAGCCGCTTCATAGCGTCCTTTTGCTGGGCAATTCCGAGTACTATGACGCGAGAGATTGGCCGATTTTGCACATATCTAAATAGCGCATCTACCCGCCCTGTCCCGCTTGATTGGCTTACGATCTTATGCCGGATTTCAGGTTTTAGATTTTGCCAGAAATTTTCTGGATATAACTCGTTCTGAAATATCCAGTGAATTAATTCCCTGCCGACCTTTGAAATTGAACTCTTTCCGTCCTTGTTTTTTCCAGTGCTTAGAACTTCGTTTCTAATCACAATGATGCCGACAGAGAAGCGCGCGCTATGTTCGTCTGTCTTGACGAGGATGCATGGGTGCCCCATTGCCTCCGACGGTATCATCCAGGTCGAGCGCATCGTGTTCTTTATGTCGGTTTCTATTCCGTCAATAGAAAGATCGAGAATCTTCCCTTTCGGGAAGCCAAGCCAGTTCCTTACTGATCCGGCCCATAAGATATGCAACTTTCCTGACTCCTAACCGTCTAACCAAGCATGGAGAAGATTGATTCGCGTGGATTGCCGGATGCGGTATTGAACGAACGGCGGCGGCGTGCGGTGA
>Ga0224555_1001269_pt1 | contig 35944 bp, 29 predicted proteins | sample 714S23034metaG_FD_180687 | JGI IMG/M metagenome (GOLD analysis project Ga0224555, IMG submission 180687) | Peat soil microbial communities from Stordalen Mire, Sweden - 717 S2 30-34 | ecosystem: Environmental > Terrestrial > Soil > Wetlands > Peat | place: Sweden: Norrbotten County, Stordalen... | reverse complement strand
GCCACCAGGTGAAATGTCGTCTTGCCAAGGTCAATACCAACCGATCGAATCTGCATGTCGATGATCCTCCTTGAATCTGCCTACAAGATCTTCCGGGGAAGATCAAGCGGCGGACCATCTTAGTAAAGGCGTTATCGGTAAGTTCGGTCTCGTCGTGCCTCAAACTGCACCACCACCGGCGCACCTGAATGTGGAAACCGCATCCAACAGCTTGGTATGCTAGTAGACGAGCCTATGTTCGTTCCGCCCCCTTCATCCTCCTCCGCGCGGTCCTCTTCTCGATCCAGGTTGGCGCTGGCTTCGGTCGCCTGCCTCGCGGTCCTGACGCCGCTGCTGCTCACCGGCTGCAACCGTGCCTCCGCGGGCACCACCACCACCGCCGCCAGCGCGCAGGCCATCGAGGCCGCGCGCGAACAGTTGAACCTCATCCCGCCGCCGTCGAAGAGCCGCTACATGGCCGTCCACAACCTCTCCACCTGGGAAAACCCCTACCTCACCGTGCAGGAAAACATGGCTACGCTGCACGTGACCCTCGCCGACGCGAACCCCACCGATCTGGGCGCGGGTGACATGCTGCGCCCCGTGGGCGCGCGCCGCCAGGACCTTACCATTCGTCTCAGCGACCTGCCCGCGGCGCTCGATGCAGTGCCCGAAAGCTCCTGGCCCTACGGCCGCGTGATTGCCGTTGAAGAGGCGCACGATACGCCGCCAGCCGACCGCCCCGCCGTTCGCCGCAATGTCGAGGCAGCCATCAAGACCCTGGGAGACCTCGGCGTGGTCGTTTACGAGTGGAGCGACGGCAGCTTTCGCTGATTCGCCAACCACGCACCCACCAGGCTCCGCTATGATGCTTCATGAACGCGCACCGGTCTAGGAACCGAGGCCGAAGGTGGTCGCATGAGCAAGAAGAAAGTCGTAGTAATCCAACCCAGGTCGCTGGCCAAGGGACTCCTCGCAGGATTGATCGGCGGACTGGTGGGCGTTCTCGCCATGGCCGCTGCCGAGCGCCTGATCCCCCGGCACGCGCAAGCCGCCGCCGAACCTCCGGATCCAGCCCCCGGGTCGTGGTCGCTCGATGAAATGCACTGGAGCTTCGGCGCAGCCGTGGGTGCGGCCTACGGCGCACTAGCCGAGTACTTTCCTGCGGCAACCGCGAACGAAGGCGTCGCCTTTGGCATGGCGCTGGAGACCCTCGCCCACGAAGGCACATTGCCCGCGCTGGGCCTGCTTACCGGATTGTCCGCACGCGACACCGCCGGTGGGTTCACTTCCCACGTGGTCTACGGCGTCACCACCGAAGTCGTCCGCGGCTTCGCACGCAAGCGCCTCTAATCTCACCGTGCCGCCAGCAGAATAAGGGGTGAGAATGGGCGCATAGGAAACGGTACACCTGGAACCCATGAAGATCTCCGGAGGAAGCAGCGAAGAGACCGTTGTGCTCCGAGAGTATCGCGCGGGCGATTGGGAGCGCATGTACGCGCTCGATGTGGAGTGCTTTGAGCCGGAGTTTCGGTTCAGCCGGAGGGTAATGCGGGGGTTTGCCGAGGATCCCGGCGCGATGACGGTGCTGGCGGAGGCGAGGGGGGATTTGGTTGGGTTCTGCGTGGTGCAGATGGAAGGGCAGGTGGGGTACGTGGTGACGCTGGATGTGGCTGCGGCATGGCGACGGCGAGGGTTGGCGCGGCGGATGATGGAGGAGGTGGAAGCGAAGGCCCGCGCGGCAGGAGGTGCGGGGATGGCGCTGCACGTGTTCGCGGGCAATGCGGGGGCGATGCGGTTCTATGAAGGGATCGGGTATGGACGGGCGGGGAGGGTGGAGGGGTTCTACGGGCGGGGGCTGGATGCGCTCGTGTACCGGAGGCGGTTCGAGGGTTAGCGCTGGCGGAGCGAGGGGTAATCCCATGGGCACCCGGCGATCTCCGCTCAGGATGACGGCCCCATTTGCGAGGAGCTACTTGTAGTAGCGGGCGAAGCTGGTATCGGTTTCGAAGACGGTGCAGTCCTTGACGCGGACGCGGCCGGCGGTGAGGGCCTGAAGCTGGAGGCTGGTCTGGTCGTAGAAGTAGCGGGCCAGGTTTTCCGCCGAGGGGTTGATCTCGGTGAAGGGCGGGAGGTCGTTGATCATCTGGTGGTCGAGGTATTCGACGACGGGCTTGAGGAGGGTTTTTAGGATCTTGAAGTCGAGCAGCAGGCCGGTCTGGTCGAGCTCGGCGCCGGCGAGGGTGACGAGCACACGGTAGTTGTGGCCGTGGGGGTTCTCGCACTTGCCCTGGTAGTTGCGGAGGTAGTGGCCGGAGGAGAAGCCGGCTTCTACGGTAACTTCAAACATCGTCTCGCTTCCCTTCCCTGTTGATTGTATCCGCGGCGTGGAAGATCAGGAGCGGCGGCCGCAGATTAGGAGCGACGGCCGCGGCGGTCGTCGTCGACGCGGCGGTCGGCCTGCTGGAAGAGCGAAGAGAGGATGCCGGCGAGCGCGACCACCAGCGCGATGAGGAAGAGCACCAGGCCCATGGTTCGCCACAACGACGCGTCGCCGGGAGAGCCGGGCTGCTGCGCGATGTTGGTATAGGCAACGCCGCAGGAGATGAGCGCGAAGAGCGTGAGCGAAGCGGCGAGGATGTAGAGATTGCGGCCCATGGTGTTCCGGTTACAGGATACGGCAAAGGGCCGGTTGCAGACCGTGCAGAATGAGTCCTCTTTGAGTGCGTTGGGACGACCGATCAAGAACGGTCGAGCTGGCGCTCGATAACCCACCCTTTGCGATGAAACCGCAAAGGATGGGGCCCCCGGCTATTCGTGGTGGAGCCGGTGGGGGAACGTTGGGGTTGGGTGGGGAAAATCGCTTTCGCGGAGAGCGACGCCAGTGAGGCGACGGTGTGCGCGCAGGCCATTGTGGCTAAGGGTAAATCAGTAAGCCGGAACAGTGGCCGGTTAGAGCTTGGGGAGTTGGGCGGTAGTCCAGCCGCCGCCGAGGGCTTTGACGAGCAGGATGCTGGCTTCCAGGCGGCGGCGGGTGATCTCAATGTCGTTGCGCTGATTCTCGAGTGCGACGGTCTGCGAAGTGACGACTTGCAGGTAGGTGTCGACGCCGCCCTCGTAGCGGGTGTTGAAGAGATCGAGCGACTGCTGGGCGGATGCGGTGGCGGCGCGCTGCTGCTCAGCCTCGGTCTCCAGGATGCGCAGGGCGGCGAGCGAGTCCTCGACCTGCTGGAAGGCGGTGAGTGTGTCCTGGCGGTAGGTGGCGACTGTCGCGTCGTACTGGGCGACCGCAATGTCGGAGCCGGCCTGGCGGCGGCCGTGGTCGTAGAGAACCTGGGTGAGCGTGGGGCCGACGGCGAAGAAGCGGCTGGGCCAGGTGAAGAGGTTGAGCAGCGAGGTGCCGTTGAGGCCGCCGGAGAGAGAGAGGTCGAGCGTGGGATAGAACGCGGCCTGGGCGATGCCGATCTGCTCGTTGGCCGCGGCCATGCGGCGTTCGTCGGAGGCAATGTCGGGGCGGCGTTCGAGCAACTGCGAAGGCAGGGCGCCGGGAATGATGGGGATGGCGGGTGGGTTGACGGTGACGGGCGCGGCGGCGAGCGTGAGCGCGGCGGGCGCCTGGCCGGTGAGCACGGCGATGGCGTGTTCGTATTGCGCGCGCTGGATGGTGACGTCGGAGTCCTGCACTTCGGCGGTCTGGAGCTGGGTGCGGGCCTGGGTGGCGTCGGAAAGCGGCGCGGCGCCGCCGTTGTAGCGGTCTTCCGTCAACTGCAGGGCTTGCTGATAGGTAGCGACGGTGTCGTCGAGCAGCTTTTTCTGGGCGTCGCCGGAGCGCAGGCCGAAGTAGTCGATGGCGAGTTCGGCGTGCAGGCTGAGGCGCGCGGTCTCGAGATCGGCGGCGCTGGCCTGGGCCTGCTCCTTTGCCGCGGTGACGCTGCGGTGGATGCGGCCCCAGAGGTCGATCTCGTAGCTGAGGTCGAGTGGCAGGAGGAAACTGCCCTCGCCTGCGCCGCCGGCGAGGGCGGTAGAGCCGACGTAGGGCTCGTTGGCGGATTGGCGCACCGCGCCTACCTGCGGTCCGATGCTGAGCGTAGGCGCTTCGTTGGCGCGATAGAGGCCGATGGCGGCGCGGGCGGCACGGAAGCTTGCGTCGGCGGCCTTGAGCGTCTGGTTGGCGGGATCAATCTGCGCTTCAAGGGTGTTGAGCTGCGGGTCGTCGAAGCTCTCCCACCACTTGGCGCGCAGAGTTTGGTCGCTGGGTTGAGCGGCCTTCCAGCCGTCGGTTGGCTGAAAGGTGGTGGGGCCGGGTTCCTTGAACTCCGGCGCCACTCCGGCGGCGGGCGGGCGGCTGTAGTTGGGGCCGACAACACGGCATCCGCCGAGCAGCAAGGTGGCGAACATGAGGCAAGCAGGAAGAACGATTCGCGGGCGACGCGAATAACCCACCCTTCCACCCCAGCGAGCAACGACGCTCGCCGGGGACCCCGGCCTTCCGATAGGGCCGAAAGAGTGCGGCACCCGGATTGGCGACTCGGCAGGTCGGATCATTGTGCGGATCCACTCCCCGCAACCGAGCCGATCTCGACCGGGATGCCGCTGATGAGTGAGTCGGATGGGTCGAGGATGACTTGATCCTGCGGCGTGATTCCCGAGGTGACCTCGACGGTGCTGCCGAAGTCGTGGCCGATGGTGATGGGCACGAGTTCGACGCGGCCGTTGCGCACGACGCCGACCTGCAGGCCCTGCGCGCGGAAGATGAGCGTGTTCGAGGGAATGGTGACGGCGTTGAGGCCGGAAGGCAGCTTCATGTGCACGAAAACGTAGGCGCCGGGCAGCAGTTCGCCGTGGCTGTTGTCCACGTCCACCTCGACGTTGAGCGTGCGGCTGGTCTCGCTGATGGCGTTGGAGTTGCGCGTGACGGTGCCTTTGAGGATGCGGCCGGGATCTGCGTCCTGGGTGATATCGACCTGCTCGCCGTCGCGGATGGCGTCAGCGTAGAGCTCGGGGACAGAGACGAAGATGCGCAGCTTGCTGACCTGATCGAGGTGGAAGAGCTCGTGCGGCTCGGCGGAGGAGCCCGCGTCGATGAGCGAGCCAACATCGGTGCTGCGCGCGGTGATGACTCCGTCGAACGGCGCGGTGACGCGCTCGTAGCTCTGGAGCTGCTGCAGGCGGCGAACGTTGGCCTCTGCGGCAGCGGTGGCAGCCTGCTTGGCGGCGAGGTCGCTGGCCATCTGGTCGGCCTCCTGCACCGAGACGGCGTGCTTGGCGACGAGGGCCTGCCAGCGGACGTTGGTGGTCTGGGCGAGCTGCTGGTTCGCCTGGGCACTCTTCAGGTCGGCCTCGGCCTGCTGCAGTTGCTGGTCCAGCTCGGGTGCGTCGATGATGGCGAGCAACTGGCCCTGACGCACCTGCGCGCCGATGTCGACGAACCACTGCTTCAGGTAGCCGTTGGTGCGGGCATAGATCGATGTGTCGATGAAGGCCTGGGTGTTGCCGGGGAGCACAACCTCCTGGGCCTTTGAGCCCACGATGGGATGGACGATGTTGACGGTGGGGATGGCCGCGCTCTCGGTGGCCTGCTGCAGCTTGCGCTCCGCGGCCGAGCGCGAGTGAATGCCGAAGAAGACGGCCACGCCGACAAGCACCGCGACGAACAGGGCACCGAGGAGCATGGAGCCGCGACCGGAGGTTTGCTCGTCCGGACCAGGACCGCCGGGAGCCGGCTGGCCCGGATGCTCTTCCTGCTCGGAGTGCTGCGGCTCGGGCGTCGTCGGGGTCGGGGCCCAATGGGCCGGGTCGTGAGATGCTGGGGTTTCCATTACTTTTTCCATCGATCTGTGCTCCATTGTGAGCGCTTGGTCATGGTCGTTGCTCGGTGCCTCCGGGTTGGCGGGCGGCAGACAGGGAAATGCGTCATGCGAAGTGGGTCTCCAGTTTGGCTTTCTCGCGGGCGGCGCGGCGCGATTCGGTTCCGTGAATGAGCGCGAAGACGGCGGGCACGAAGATCAGTGTCGCGACCGTGGCGCATAGCAGCCCACCGATGACGGCGCGGCCAAGGGGCGCGTTCTGCTCGCCGCCCTGGCCAGCGCCGAGCGCCATGGGCACCATGCCGATGATCATCGCCAGTGCGGTCATCAGCACCGGGCGAAAGCGGGTGGTGCCGGCCTCGATGGCGGCGCGGATGGCATCGCCGTGCGCGGCGAGCCGCTCCGTCGCGAACGCCACCACGAGGATGCTGTTGGCGGTGGCCACGCCCATGCACATGATGGCGCCCATCAGCGCGGGGACGCTGAGCGTGGTGTGGGTGAAGAAGAGGAACACCACGATGCCCCCGAGCGCCGCAGGCAGCGCCGTGATGATGATGAACGGGTCAACCCAGCTCTGGAAGTTGACCACGATGAGCAGGTAGACCAGGATGATGGAAAACACCAGGCCGCCGAGCAGCCCGACGTACGCGTTGTGCATCGTGTCCACCTGCCCCTTCAGCGAAACGAAGGTGCCGCGGGGCAGGTCCTTGTTGTTGTCGCTCAGGATGCGCTCGACGTCGCGGCCGACCGCGCCCAGGTCGCGCGCCTGCACGTTGCCGTAGATGTCCACCACGCGGCGGACATTGTAATGGTTGACGACCCCCATCTCATGTCCGCGAGTTACGGTCGCAAGGTCGCCGAGGATCTCCGTGGAGGGTCCTGCCTCCTGCTCGCCGCCACGCTGCGCCGGAGGCGTGGAAGCGGTGGCGCGATTGATGGGAATGTTCTCCAACTCCTGTTTGGAATCCATGTTGTACTGCGGGGTCTGGGCGACGACGTTGTAGTTGACGTGGTTGTTCCAGTTGAGGAAGAAGATCGGCGTGAGCTGGAAGCTGCCGCTGAGTGTATTGAGCACGCTGCTGGTGACGTCGCGCACGGTATAGCCGCCCTGCAACGCCTTGGTGCGGTCGATGTCGACTTGGAGAGTGGGATAGTCGAACGGCTGCTGGATGCGGAGATCGACAAGGCCGGGCACCTGGTGGAGTTGGGCCAGCAGTTTGTCGGCGATCTGCTTGCTCTGGTCGACGTCGTTGCCCTCAATCTGGACGTCCATGGGCGCGGGAATGCCGAAGTTGAGGATCTGCGTGGTGATGTCGGCAGGCAGGAAGTAGAAGGTGGCGGAGGGGAACTGCCGTGGCAACTCGCGGCGCAGCGCCACGATGTAGTCGGGGGTGGGGTGGTGATCCTCTTTGAGGGAGACCTCAATGTCGGCGTCATAGTTGCCGACGGCGCCGCTGGTCATGCGCTGGGTGTTGGAGACGCTGTAGGGGAGGCCGACGTTGTCGAGGATGTTGTCGAGTTCGGCGGGCGGGATCTGTTTGCGAATGGCGTCTTCGATGAGGTCGCAGAGCTTTGCCATGTCCTCGATGCGCAGCCCGCTGTTGCCACGGACGTGGAGGATGAACTGGCCGCTGTCGGTCGAGGGGAAGAAGTTCTGGCCGAGGAACGGCAGCAGCAGAAAGGCGGTGAGAACCACGACGAGGAAGCCGGGAACGAAGACCGCGCGGTGGAAGACGAGTTTGTCGAGCGCGACGTGGTACTTGCCGCGCACGCTCTCGAACTGGCGTTCGAAGCCGCGCTGGAAACGGCCGAGGAAGCCTATGGATGGGTCGTCACGGTGTTTCTTTCCCTTGAGCAGGTACATCGCCAGCGTGGGGACCAGCGTGAGCGAGTAGATATAGGAGGCGACCACGGCGAATACGACGGCTTCCGCAAGCGGCACGAAGAGATAACGGGAGACGCCGGCGAGGAAGAACATCGGCAGAAAAACGATGCTGATGCAGAGCGTGGAGACCAGGGTGGGAACCGCGATCTGGGCGGTGCCCTCGAGGATGGCATGGCGCAGGGGTTGGCCCTGTTCCAGATAGCGCTCAATGTTTTCGATGGTGACGGTGGCGTTGTCGACGAGGATGCCGACGGCAAGCGCGAGGCCGCCGAGGGTCATGGTGTTGATGGTCTCGCCAAGCATGCTGAGCACGATGACCGAGGTGAGGATGGAAAGCGGGATGGTGACAGCAATGACGATGGTCGAGCGCCAACTGCCGAGGAACAGCAGGATCATGAGCGCCGTGAGCGCGGCGGCGATGATGCCTTCGCGGATCACGCCCTCAACCGCGGCGCGCACAAAGACGGACTGGTCGGCCAGAGGCGTGAGCCGGATGCCCTGCGGGATGGTGGTGAGGACCTGCGGAAGCAGCGCACGCACGCCCTTGACCACGTTCAGCGTGGATGCCGTGCCGTTCTTGAGCACGCTGATGAGCACGCCGCGGCGGCCATCCTGCCGCACGATGTTGGTCTGCACGCCGAAGCCATCCGCGACGCTGGCGACGTCGTGGAGATATATGGTTGTGCCGTTAACCTGCTTGAGGGGAACGTTGCCGAGGTCGGCGACGGTGCGCGGCGTGCCGTTGGCGCGCACGTCGTACTCGGAGGGGCCGATTTTGATGGTGCCCGAGGGGGTGACGACGTTCTCCTGCGCCAGCGCGGCCAGCAGATCGCCGGGCGCGATGCCCTTGGCCTGCATGGCGGATTGATCCATGTTGACGAGAATCTCGCGCTGTTTGCCGCCGTACGGCAGAGGTATAACGGCGCCGGGAACGCTGATCAGTTGCGGGCGGATAAAGTTGGCGGCGGCATCGTTAAGGGCCTGCTCCGTCATGCCCTTGCCGGAGACACCAATCTGCAGGATGGGTACGCTGGATGCCGAGAAGTTGAGGATCTGCGGAGGCAGGATGCCGGGCGGGAGTTGGCGCAGCAGAAACTGCGAGGCTGCGGTAACCTGCGCGTTGGCGGTGTCGAGGCTGGCGCCGGGCTGGAGGAAAACCTTGACCACGACTTCGCCGTTGTAGGTGGTCGACTCAATGTGCTGAATGTTATCGACCAGTGTGGACAGAGCCTTCTCGTAGGGCGTGGTCAGCCGGCCCTCAAGCTCCTCGGGATTCAAGCCGGTATAGGTCCAGCCGACCGAGACCACGGGGATGTTGATGTTGGGGAAGATGTCGGTGGGGGTGCGAAGGATGATGACCGGGCTCAACAGCAGGATCAGCAGGGCAAGAACAATGAAGGTGTAGGGGCGGTTCAGCGCCAGTTTGACTATCCACACTGTTGCGTACCCTCGCTTTGCTTGTCGCCGTGAACACTACTTTCTCCATCCAGTTTACGCGGGTCTGCCCTGTGGTAGAACGCCGGCGCCGGAAGATGCACTTTACGAGGCAGCGGACCCCAGGGTCTGGGCTGGCACAGACGTCGCCGACATAGTAACTCTGTCGATTCCCCAATGGCCTCAGCGCGGCGGGAATTTGTAACACTGAGGGGCGAGGTGCGTCATGATGGACTGCCACTCTCCAAGGGCCTGCCGGATGCTGCTGGTGATCGCTGCGGCCTGCATTGTTGCGAACTTCTGCGCGGCCCAGGCTGCGCCCGCGGGCTCGAGCGCGCCCAGCCCGTCGCGGTTCGATATCTATGGCGGCTATGGGTATTTCGGACCGGTGAACAGTGATATCTACAACGTGGACTACACTTCTCTGCCCGCGGGTATGGTCACCAGCTTTACCGGCTACTTCAACCGGTCCTTCGGCCTCCAGGGCGAGTACAGCAAGTTCTTCAACGATCCGGACTACTGCTTCGGCGCCGTACAGGGCGGGCCGGTCTTCCGATTTCCGCTGGGCCGGCTGGTTCCCTTTGCCCACATCCTTGGCGGCGCGGCACAGGTGGGCCCGTCGTACGACCACGGTGGATCTACTAACACCTGCAGTTGGGGATGGACCACAACCGCCGGCCTGGGCGTCGATTACATTCTGCCTGCGTTCCACAACCGGCTCGCCATCCGGCCCGTGGAAGCCGACTTTGAGTACTCCGACGTGGACTACGGCAAGCAGCTCGCATCGAATCCCTACACCGGCGGCGTAGGACAGATCACGGCGTATCGGCTAAGCGCAGGCTTCGTGATCCGGCTCGGCGCGACGACCCCCGCCTTGCCCGCGTCGTACGGCTGCGAGGTACAGCCAGTCAGCGTGTACCCGGGCGATCCCGTCACCGTATCCGGGACGGCGATGAATCTGGAACAGGGCAAAAAACTGCTGCCCATCTACACGTGGACCACGAACGGCGGGAAGGTTGCGGAGAAGACCCCAACCGCGAACGCCACCATCGCCACCGACGGTCTGGCGGCGGGAGATTACACCGTCGGCGGCCACGTGAGCGAAGGCAGTCAACCGACCCAACACGCCGATTGCACGGCGTCGTTCCGCGTGACTGCGTATGGGCCGCCCACGCTCGCCTGTTCGGTCAGCCCCAGCAGCATCGCACCGGGCGGAGTTGCCACGATTACGGCGGTGGGGAGAAGTCCGCAGAACCGCAAGCTCAATTTCTCGTACGGCGCGACCGCCGGCCAGATTACGGGCACCGGCGCGACCGCAACCCTGGCCGCGACCGACGTGGGCGCAGGCACCATCAACATCACCTGCAACGTGGTCGACGATGTGGGCAAGTCGGCCTCCGCTACGACGGCCGTCGCGGTGGTCGCTCCTCCGCCACCCCCGCCGCCGCCGGTGCCGGCCACAAGCAAGCTGTGCAGCATCTCGTTCGAGCGTGACCGGAAGCGCCCGGTGCGCGTGGACAACGAGGCCAAGGGCTGCCTGGACGACATCGCACTGGAGCTGAATCGGGATGCCGAGGCGGTCCTGGTGGTGGTGGGCAAGCACGACCCGACGGAGAAGCCGGACGCTGCAGCCGAACGCACGCTCAACGAGAAGCAATACCTGGTGGTTGAGAAGGGCATCGAGCCAAGCCGCATCGAGCTCCGCACGGGCGAGACCGCGGGCCGCACCGTCGACAACGTCCTGGTCCCGCCAGGGGCGACATGGGACCCGAGCGGCACGGAAAGCTTTGATCCGGCCCAGGTGCAACGCCACGGACAACCGTACGCACCGACGCCGGCGCCGCACTAAGGTGCAAATGGTACCGAGGGAGGAGCAGAATTGCTCCTCCCCTTTTTGCTTTGGTCCGACTTGCGAAGTGAAAACTACTTTGCGGTCATTTGCGCGGCGATGGGAGGCATGGCGTCCCAGTCGTCGGTGCGGAAGGGCGCGGCTTGCAAGCCGGCGCCGTTGTAGAGGTTCGCGGTGTCGGGGTAGTTGTCCCAGGCATAGCGGACCGCGACGGGCGCGGGGACGCCGGGGCTGCTGATAATAACTGAGTCGCCATCGATTTTCGCCTCGGCGTCGACCAACTTCTGGTCGATGCCGGCGATCTGGAACCACTTGAGCGGGCCATCCTTCGCGGCGAGGCCAGCGGCGTGGGCGAACTTCACGCGAATGGCGCTGCCCTCGACCTTCATGGACGCGTAGACAGGACCGGAGTATTCGATCTTCTGGCCGTAAACGTTGGCCAGGGCGATCTTCGTCAGGCGGTCGCCGAGCGGCTCCTTGTTGTGCGGATGAACGTTCTTGGCTTCGCTGGTGTCCAGGACGACGGCCATGCCGGTATTGGGGAGCGCGAGGATCTTCGCCTGCTGCTCGCGAACGAGGGGGTTGTTGCTGACGTTCTGCTGTCCGGGGAGCTGGACAGCATAGAACGGGAAGTTGCCTTCGCCCCAGAGCTTGCGCCACTGGGTGACGAGCGTGTCCATGACGTGGCCGTAGAGCATCAGTCCGTCGGGCCCGCCGCCGATCGACTCGCCCTGATACCAGATGGCGCCGCGGATGGCATACGGAATCAGCGGGTTGATCATCGCGTTGAACAGCACTGTCGGTTGATGCTGGTTGTGCGCCGGATCCCGCAGCGGTGCCGGGGCTGCACCCGGACGCGGCGGACGAGCGTTCAGCATCTGCGGCTCCGGAGGGGCGTCGGCATCATTGGCGGTGGGGTGCGCCTTGAAGTAGTCCTCGCGCGCGTCCAGTTTGTCGACCATGGGCTTCAGCAGCGGGTCGGACAGGAGCGCGTCCCGCGGAATCCAGGCCTCGGCGGTGCTGGCTCCGAAGGCCGAGAGCACGATGCCGACGGGCAGCTTGAGTGCCTGGTTGAGATCGCGGCCGAAGAGATAGCCGACGGCGGAGAAGTTCGGCACGGTCTGCGGGGTGCAGATCTGCCATTCGCCGACGAGGTCCGTCTCCGGCTCGAATGAAGTCGCGTTCTTGACCGTGAACATGCGCAGTTGTGGGTAGTTGGCCGCGGCGATCTCCTTGTCCTCGTCGAGCAGGCCGTAGGGTGCGTGGCCGGGGCCGTTCTTGGAGAGGTAAAACTGCATGTTCGACTGGCCAGAGCCGAGCCATACCTCGCCGACGAGAACGTCCTTCACCACGATGGGGGGTTCGCCAGGCTTGCTGCCGGCGATGGTCATCTCGAATGGGCCGCCGGCTTTGAGCTTGGTCAGGCGCACCGTCCACTTGCCGCTGGCGTCAGCGGTCGCGGACCTGGTCTGGCCGTTGAGCTTGATGGTGACCTTCTCGGCGGGATCCGCTATACCCCAGATGGGCACCGACATGCCGTTCTGCAGCACCATGTGATCGCTGAAGAGTGGGGAGGGCTTGACCTGGGCGGATGCGAGCGCCGCAAGCCAGAGGGTGACCGAGAGAGATGGGATGAGGGAGCGTGACGTAGCGAGCCACATGAGGGTCCTCGATGGTGGTTGATTGCGAATCAGTTTGCTTCGGTATGACGCGGTTTGTGCGGTATCCACATGAACACGCCCAGGTATATTAGATAGGCCGACAGGGCCAGGATGAAAAGCCTCCCGAAGTCGGACCATCTGGGAAGGCTTGCACGAACGACAAAGAAGAAACAAAATTCCACTGCGATAGCCAGCAGGACAACGCTCAAGGAGACCAGGACAACTCCTCTCGGCGGGATCGTCGCCGTACCGGGCTGTCCAGAGCGATATCCGATCAGGGTGATCTGGGCCAATAACACGCCCAGGACAAGCCCAACGAAATGATTCCAGCTCGTTCCTTGGTCGAGGGAGCCGCGAGACAGGAATAAGACGCCGACTCCAAAGATAACGGCAACCGTCGCAAGAAGCTTCTCCTTCGCGCTGCCCATGGGAATTCTCATGCGGCCATAGTAGTGCAACTTTTCGGCCTCGTCGACGCGGGGACTCGCGTTCTGCGACTCTGGCGCCGCCTATAGTAGAGTGGTGCCGGTCCGGAATGTGGGTGGAGGAACTGCAGTGAACCAATCTAACGATGCGCGGATGCCGACGCGGCGCAAGGTGCTGCAGGCGGGTGCGGCGGGCGTGGGAGTTGCGGCGCTTGGGCCGCTGCGCGGGCTCGCATTCCAAGCGGCCGGCGCGCAGGTGAAGATCTTCGATGTGCTGAAGTACGGCGCGGTGGGCGATGGCAAGACGCTGGATAGCGTGGCGTTTCAGCGCGCCATCGACGAGGCCGCAGCCTATGCGGGCAAGGCACAGGTGCTGGTGCGCGGCAGCAGGAACTACCTGGTCGGAACGATTGAGCTCAAAGGCGCGATCGACTTCCATCTGGCCGATGACGCGCAGTTGCAGATCAGCACCAAGCGCGAGGACTATCGCGGCGGGCTGCCCGGCTCGCAGAGCGGAGACACGATGGCCGCGGCGCTGGGCGCGGTGATTATGGCCGACCATGTGCAGGGGCTGAAGATCACGGGCACCGGCAACATCCAGGGCCGGGCGAAAGAGTTCATGACGGGCTACGACGACGCCGGCGGCATCTGGAAGCCCGGCCCGTTCCGGCCGAAGATGTTTGTGCTGACGGGATGCAAGGACCTGGAGGTACGCGACATCACCTTCGCCGAGGCGCCGAACTGGGGGCTGCACCTGCTGGGCTGCGACGGCGTGCTGGTGGACAACGTGAAGGTGCGTAACCTGCTGGACGTGCCCAACTGCGACGGCATCGACCCGGACCACTCGCGCAATGTGGAGATCAAGAACTGCGACCTGGTGTGCGGCGACGATGGCGTGGTGATCAAGTGCAGCCGCCAGCCCATCGACTACGGCGAGGCCGCCAACATTCACGTGCACGACTGCGTGATCGAGACCCAGGATGCGGGGCTGAAGATCGGCACCGAAACCACGTCGGACATTCACGACATCCGCTTCGAGCGCTGCCAGATCAAGACCAGCTCGCGCGGGCTGTGCATTCAGCTCCGCGATGAAGGCACTATCTACAACATCGACTACCGCGACATTACGTTCACGTCGCGCTTCTATGGAGACCCGTGGTGGGGACGGGGCGAGGCAATTTCGTTCACGGCGATTCCGCGTACGCCGGCGAGCAAGCCGGGCACGCTGCACCACGTGAACGTGCAGAATGTGACGGGCCATGCGGAGAACAGCGTGCGCGTGTGCGGAAGCGCGCTGTCGCGGGTGCACGATGTTACGTTCGACCGCGTCTCGGTGACGCTGGACCGCACCACCCAGTTCAAGGGCGCGCTGTACGACAACCGCCCGACGACGGCGATCCCGGCCATTGAGCCGCACGATACGCCGGGATTTTCGATCGAACACGCGGACAATGCGATGCTGCACAACTGCACGGTGGCGTGGGGGCCGAATTCTCCGGTGGACTTCAGCTTCGCGGTCGAGGCGAAGGATACGACGGGGCTGAAGATCGAGGGACTCGTGGGCGGCCCGGCGCACCCGGCGCACCCATCCGCGGGAAAGGCGGTTTCCATCTCATGAAAACGATCGATGCAGTATTGATGGCGTCGGCTCTGGCCTTTGCGAGCGCGGCGGCCGGTGCGCAGCAGGCTCCTGCAGCCGCACCGCCTCCCGCTCCGGCTGTGCCCGGCGACAACATGGTCGCCGCGACGGCGCCGACATTGCCCCGCTTCAAGGTCTTCCAGTTCCCTGCCGACATGATTCCGCGCATCGACGGCAAGGACGACGACTGGGCGATGGTCCCGGACAGCTATGCCATCACATTGGCCGACATGCACGACGACGAGCACAAGCACGCCCAACCCGATCCGAAGGACCTCGACATCAAGGTGAAAGTCGGCTGGGTGAAGGGGCTGAACCGGCTGTACTTCCTCTACGAGGCGTACGACAATTACTGGGACTTCGCCGATCCCGGCCTGCACAACGACACATTCGAGTTGGTGGTGGACGGCGACCGTTCCGGCGGGCCACTGATACCGCGCTTCCGCAACAACACGGACCAGAACGAGTGGGACGCGCACTTTTCCATGGACGGCGTGCAGGCGCAAAACTACCACATCATGACCCCGCACGAGGGCAAGGACTGGGCGATGGAGTGGGGCTGCCAACCCTGGGTCAAGCGCCTGCCATACGCCAACCAGGCGCAGACCTACAATTTTCGCCCGGGTGAATCCGGTCACTACATTCTGGAGTTCTATATCACGCCGTTCGACTACGCGGGATGTGAAGGGCCGCAGCGCGCGGTCGAATCAGAGCTTTACGAGAACAAGATCATCGGGCTCTCGTGGGCCGTGATCGACTACGACGGTTCGCCGGACGGGAAGAACAATGGCTTCTGGAACCTCTCGCCGGAGCACACCATGTACGGCAACTCGACGTATCTGCGCGAGTTTCAACTGATGCCGCTGGAGCCGCAGTTCCGCAAGCCGATTGAGGCGAATTGGAGCTTCAAGGTGCTGGACATGAACCGTCGGCTGGTGGCGTTTCAGGATGAGTCCGAGGGACAGATCACAAGCTGGAAGTGGGACTTCGGCGACGGCACCAGCTCGACGGAGCAGTTCCCCATCCACCAGTACAAGGCCGCCGGCAAGTACGTCGTCGTCCTCTACGTCGAAGGTCCCGGGGGCAAATCGCGTCTTTCGAAGATCTGGGACGTAATCGTGCGCTAAGGACGGCCAGGACAAATGCGTGGAGTCTCCTTTGCGCCAGAATGACAGCAGGATGGATTACGGGCCATAAGCGCTGATTCCCCAGCCACACTCGCCCAAATCACCCCAAACCCTGTAGACTTTCGCTCGCCAGCAACTTGGCGATGGGCACCACCGTATATATAGAACATCGTCCACCGATCCAGGAGACCACGATTATGCCAACACCCGAAGCAAAATCAGATACCAGCCGCAGAGACTTCGTAAAGCTAGGCGGCGCAGCCCTTGCCGTCGCCGCCACCCAAACCGCGAAGAGCTATGCCAAGATCGTCGGCGCCAACGATCGCGTGCGCGTGGGCGTGGTGGGCTGCGGCGACCGCATGCGCGGAGGCGACATTCCCGCCTTCCTGGCCTCGGCGAAAGAGATGAACTTCCAGCTTGTGGCTGTCTCCGACATTTGGAACCGGCGCCGCGAAGATGGCGCGGCGTACATCGGGAAACTGACCGGCGACAAGATCGATCCGGTCGTCAACAACGAAGCTCTGTATGCGCGCAACGATATCGATGCAGTGCTGATCGCCACCGCTGACTTTCAGCACGCGCAGCACGGCATCGAGGCCGTCAAGGCTGGCCGCGACGCTTATGTGGAGAAGCCAACCGCGCACCGAATGGATGACGCTCGCGCGTTCCTGAAGGCGGTCGAAGACTCGAAGCAGGTCATCGCCGTCGGCACGCAGCGCCGGTCTACGCCGTCCTACATAAAGGCTGCTGAATACATCCAGTCAGGCAAGTTCGGCGACATCGTGATGGTCGAGATGACGTGGAATGTTAACCAGCCTGGGCGCTGGCGGCGGCCTGACGTGGTGCCGCAGCTGAAGGAAGAAGACACGGACTGGAAGCGCTACTGCCTGGGCGAGATCAAGGACAAGTTCGACGCGCGCAAGTACCTGGAGTTCCGGCTGTTCTGGCCGTATTCGTCGGGCATACCCGATCAGTGGCTCGTCCACCAGATCGACACCGTGCACTGGTTCACAGGCCTGCCGCACCCGCGCTCGGTGGTCGCCAACGGTGGCATCTACCTATGGAAAGACGGGCGGACGAACTGGGACACCATGACCGCCATCTTCGACTACGGCCCGCTCGACGATCCGACCAAGGGCTTCCAGGTGCAGTACAGCTCGCGCTTCACCAACTCGGCAGGCGGCGTGAAGGAACTCTACTACTCCAACGGCGGCATGATCGATATGGACAAGCAGACGGTGACGCCCACCGGCGGACTGACCGCCCACTACGCGGCCGAGATGAAGATGGAGCCCAACCTGCTGCCCAGCTTCAACCTGATGGACAAGGTGGACAAGGTCTCAACCGATGCGGACGCCGGTGGCGCGGGCCGCGGCGATCCGCAGACCAACGCCAACATGCGCAACTGGATGGAGTGCGTGCGCTCGCGCAAGACGCCGAACGCCAGCATCCGCGCGGGCTACAGCCACTCCATCGCACTGTGCATGAATGTGGCGGCCATCCAGACCGGCCAGAAGGTTACCTTCGACGAGAAGACGCAGATGGTGATGGTTGGAGGCAAGCCGTATGACCACATCTAGACTTTTCGCGATTGGGCTTATGGCGGGTTCGATCATGACTCTAAACGCGGCTGCAGGCGCGGCCCCGGCCAAGGGTGTCGCCGTCATCGTCAATGAGGCCGCCCACCGCGTCGACATCACTATCGACGGCCAACCCTTCACCTCGTACCTTTGGGCCACCAACCAGCGCAAGCCCATCCTCTACCCGCTGCTTGCTCCGGACGGCACCACTCTCACCCGCGGCAACCCGCCCTTGCCCGGCGAACGCACCGACCATCCCCACCACGCCGGCCTCTGGTTCAACTACTCCAACGTCAACAACATCGACTATTGGAACAACTCCGACGCCATCAAGCCTGAGGCCCGCGCCAAATACGGCTCCATCGACCACGACCGTATCGTCTCTGCCAAAAGCGGTGCCACCTCCGGCGAACTCGTCACCGAGTCCACCTGGTACCCCGCCTCCGACGTCCCTTCCGTCGGAAACAACCAGCAAGCGCCCGTCCTCCACCAGACCACGCGCTACGTCTTCTCCAAGCTCACCATCGACGGCAAACCCGCCCGCGCCATCGACATGACCGTCACGCTCAAAGCCCTCGAAACCTCCGTCTTCCACGACGACAAAGACGGGTTGCTCGGCATCCGCGTCGCCCACTTTCTCGAGTCTGCCACCGCAAAGCCCGAGACCCTCCGCGATGCCAACGGCATAGCAACCCCCGTCGCAGCTCCCACCTCCGGCGCCACCGGCGTCTACCGCACCAGCGAAGGCAAGGTCGGCGATGATGCCTGGGGCACGCGCGGTAAGTGGTGCGAGCTCTCGGGCACCACCCCCGACGGCAAGACTGAAACCATTGCGGTCCTCGACCACACCGGAAACCCCAACTACCCAACCTACTGGCACGCCCGCGACTATGGCCTTTTTGCCGTCAACCCGCTGGGCGCGCACGGGTTCGAGCCCAAGGGGCCAGCCCTGAACTTCACCCTTGACCAGGGCAAGTCGGCGACGTTCCACTATCGCATCTTTCTCATCAGCGGCACCGTCACTCCGGAAGCCCTCAACCATCAGTCCGACGCGTTCGACAGCGAGAAACAATGAAGCCCACGCGCCGTGAATTTCTCGCCACCGCAAGCTGCGCCGCGGCTGCATTTGCTGCGCCTATTCGTGCCTTCGCCCAGATGAATTCACCCTTCAAGCTCAGCGTCATCACCAACGAAATCTCCGAGGACTTCGACCACGCGTGCTCTGTGGCAGCGAAAGACTTCGGCATGCAGTGGGTGGAACTTCGCACCATGTGGGGCAAGAACATCGTCGACCTGAATGCTGAAGATATTTCGCGCGTTCAAGCCATCCTCGCCAAATACAACCTGCGGGTCACCGATATCGCCAGCCCGCTGTTCAAGGTCGACTGGCCCGGCGCGCCGCGCTCCAAGTACAGTTCGCAACACGATAATTTCGCCGCCAACACCGAATCCAAGAAGCAGGACGATGTACTTAACACCTGCATCGAACTCGCGAAACAGTTTAAGACCGACAAGATTCGCTGCTTCGATTTTCTGCGGCTCGGCGACGTCGCACCCTATCGCGCCGCCATCGACGAAAAGCTGCGCTCCGCCTGCGAGACCGCCCGAAAGCAAGGCATCATGCTGGTCATCGAGAACGAGCAGTCGTGCAATACCGCGACTGCCCCCGAAGCCGCGCGCACACTGGCCGCCGTGCCTCCCCTGATGCTCAACTGGGACCCCGCCAACGCCGCCTACACGGGCGAAGTAGACGCCTTCCCCACCGGCTGGGCGCTCCTGCCCAAGGACCGCATTCACCACTGCCACTGCAAGAACACCGTGCGCAATGCCGCCGGAAAGATGGCGTGGTCTCCCGTCGACATCGGCTTTATCGATTGGGTCGCCCAGTTCCGTGCGCTGAAGCAGATCGGCTACCACAACGCCGTCTCGCTGGAGACGCACTGGGCCGGTGGCGGCACGCCCGAAGCCTCCAGCCGCGTGAGCTGGGCCGGGATGAAGAAGGCGCTTGAGGCTTCGGGCACGCTGTAGAGTCCAGACCTCCTGAATGCAGCCGCGATTGCGTCGGCCCCGTCTTTTGCCGCTCGCGCAAAGCACCCCATTTGTGGGATTTACCGCCCCCCTTAAGGCCAACTAGCATCGCGCCATGGCGAAGACTGTCCACAGCGCCCGAACCGGCATGTCCTTTGTTACCACGGCCACGCGCGATCGCCGCCCCATCTTCGAGATCTCGCGGGTGGCCGATCTCTTCGTCGACACGCTGCTGCACTATCGCACGCTGGGCCATTACAAGCTCCACGCCTACCTGGTGATGCCGGATCATGTTCGACTCATCCTGACTCCGCAGTCCATCACCCTGGAGCAGGCGGTTGGTCTCATCAAGAACGGCTTTGCCTATCGCCTCGACACCAATCTCCCCGTGTGGGAAGACGGCTTCACCGGCTACTCCGTCGCCAACATGCGTGACCTCGAAGCGGTACGCGCGTACCTGCACCAGTTGCCGGTGCGTGCCGGCATGGCCGTGGCTGCGGAACTCTACCCGCACTCGTCGGCCTATCGGCAAACGCCGATCGCCGCGATGGCCACTTCGAGTTCTGGCGTGTTAACCTCTTCGGATGCAGAGCCTGGTCAGCGGCCGTCCCGAAAATCGGCGGCGGCCAGCGCAACCTCTCTCCGCAAAGTTGCGTCCTAATCGGGAGCAGTTCAAAGGAGAACGATAGATGAAGAAACAACTTCTCACCGCAGCCTGCGCGCTCTTCCTCACGGTCGGCGCTGCCAACGCGCAGGTCGTCGTCCGCATTGGCCCACCGCCTCCGCGCCCCGTCGAAGTCGTCCCGGCTCCGCCCCACGCGGGCTGGGTCTGGGTTCCCGGCTACCATCGCTGGGACGGTCACGGCTATGTCTGGGTCCACGGCGCCTTCCGCCATCCGCCGCACTCCGGCGCAGTCTGGGTTGAAGGCGACTGGCGCGAGGAACGCGGCGGCCATGTCTGGCACGCCGGCCACTGGAAGTAAGTACCAGGTCAGCATCGCTCGGGCGGGCCCTCGGATTGGCGTTCGAGGGCCCGCTGAGTTATCGTCGCAAGCTATCATCGATGGATGACCCCAACCGCGGAAGACCGCGCCCGCCGCATCAAAGTCCTTATCTTCGACGTCGATGGCGTCCTCACCGACGGACAGCTCTTCTTCATCCCGGAAAATGACGGCCAGCCCGGACCAGACGGCAAGCGGCACGGCCTCGAGGTGAAGGGATTCACTGCCCACGATGGCCTCGGGATTACCCTGGCGCGTCTGGGCGGCCTGCGCGTGGGGCTCATCACCAAGCGCGAATCCGCTACCGTTGCGATCCGCGCCCAGGACCTCAGGCTCGAGTTCGTCTACCAGGGCCAGTCGCGCAAGATGGACGCGGTCGACGACATCCTTGCCCGCGCCGGCATCACCCTGGAGGAATTTGCCTACGTGGGCGACGACGTGGTGGACCTGCCGGTGATGCGCGCCTGCGGCCTGGCCATTGCCACCGCCAATGCGCGGCAGCAGGCCAAGGCCGCCGCCCACTACATCACGCCGAACGCCGGCGGACACGGAGCCGGACGCGACGCCATCGACTTCATCCTCGCCGCCCAGGGCAAGCTCGACCAGGCCATCGACGCCTTCCTGGACCATGACAATCCGGCCGCCGCAGCCGCCGATATTGGCACCGGGAAGATGTGATAGGGAACCCAAACGCTGATAGATAACGGGTTACACCGTGAAAAGAAGTCCTTCCCGCTGGAGCGAACAAACTGCGAAAATCCGCGCTACAATAGCGCATGGCAGCCGCCCCCGACCTCGATCTGCAACCAGACCTGCAGGCTATCGAAGCCCTCGCGTGGGCGCACCCGGTGGTGCAGGAGTGGTTCCTCACCAGGTTCGGCTCGGCGACTGAGCCGCAGGAAGAGGGTTGGCCCGCGATCCTGGCCGGTGACACCACGCTCATCTCCGCGCCCACCGGTTCCGGCAAGACTCTGGCCGCATTTCTCGTCGCGATCGACCGATTGCTGCGGCTCGCGATTGCGGGCTCGCTGGCGCCTACCACCCAGGTTGTGTACGTCTCGCCGCTGAAGGCGCTCTCCAACGACGTGCAGAAGAACCTGGACCAGCCGCTGCGCGAGATCCAGCAGCTTGCGCTTGCCCGCGGGTACCTGGGCACGGAGATCCGCACCGGCGTCCGCACCGGCGACACGCTACCCAGCGAGCGCGCCCGCATGCTGCGCAACCCGCCGCACATCCTGGTGACGACCCCCGAGTCGCTTTACCTGCTGCTCACCGCGGGCAAGTCCCGCGAACATTTGCGCCACGTGCGCACCGTGATAGTCGACGAGATTCACGCCGTCGCCGACGACAAGCGCGGCGCCCACCTGGCGCTGACGCTGGAGCGATTGGACGCGCTGGTCTGTGGCGAGAACCGCCTCTCGCCGGGCACGTTCCTCACCGGCCGCAGCACGCCTCCGCAGCGCATTGGACTGTCCGCCACGCAGAACCCGATCGAACTCGTGGGCGAATTTCTGACCGGGACAAACCCCGCGCACAGGCCGGCAACCATGGTGCAGGTCGGCCAGCGTCGCACACTCGACCTGGCGATTGAAATCCCGTCGGACGAACTGGGCTCGGTGACGACCAATGCGATGTGGGAAGAGGTCTTCGACAATCTCGCCGCACACGCCCGCGCGCACCGCTCCACGCTGGTCTTCGTCAACACCCGCAGGCTGGTGGAGAAGATTGCCTTTGCGCTCTCTGGACGCCTCGAACCCGAGCTTGGCGCCGACTGCGTCGCCGCGCACCACGGGTCCCTGGCGAGGGAGTTGCGCCTCGACGCTGAGCGGCGATTGAAGAATGGCGAAGTGCGCATCCTGGTGGCAACGGCCTCGCTTGAGTTAGGAATCGACATCGGGAATGTCGACCTTGTCTGCCAGATCGCCAGCACGCGCGCCGTTGCTGTGGCGATGCAGCGCGTCGGCCGCGCGGGCCACTGGCGCGGAGCCATCCCCAAGGGCCGGCTGTTCGCCACCACGCGCGACGATCTGCTGGAGCAGGCGGCGCTGGTCCGCAAGATGCGCGCCGGCGAACTGGACCAGCTTGAGATTCCGCCGCAGCCCATCGACGTGCTGATGCAGCAGATCGTCGCCTGCGTGGGCGCGGAGCCGTGGGAGGAAGACGCTCTGTTCGCGACGGTGCGCCGGGCTTATCCGTATCGCAATCTCACCCGCGAACTCTTCGACCAGATTGTGAAGCTGCTGAGCGAGGGCATTGAGTCAAGCCGCGGCCGCTACGGTGCGTACCTGCTGCGCGATGGGGTGCACGGGCAGCTGCATCCGCGGCGCGGCTCGCGCTCCATCGCGATTTCGAACGGCGGAGCGATTCCGGACACTGCGCTCTTCAACGTGATTCTGCAACCGGAAGGGATACAAATCGCCACACTGGACGAGCACTTCGCCGTCGAATCCGGGCCGGGCGATGTCGTGCTCCTCGGCAACACCAGCTGGCGCATCCAGCGCGTGGAAGCCGCCGGTCGCGTGCTGGTGGAGGACGCGCATGGCGCGCCGCCCACGCTTCCCTTCTGGTTTGGTGAGGCCCCGCAGCGGACTGCCGTGCTCTGCGATGGGGTAAGCGAATTGCGCGAGGAAATCGCTGCGCGCACCCCAAACGTCAGTCCCTCCAATGTATCGCCGAATCATCCCGAGGTCGCCGCGTGCATCGCGTGGCTTATGGACGCGTGCGGTATCTGCGCCTCCGCCGCGCGGCAGTTGATCGCGTATATCGTAGCCGGGCGTGCAGTGCTAGGAGCCGTGCCGTCGAAGAGAACGATCGTCGCGGAGCGCTTCTTCGACGAGGGTGGCGGTATGCAGCTTATTCTGCATGCGCCGTTCGGCGGCCGGGTGAACAAAGCCTGGGGGCTCGCGCTGCGCAAGCGCTTCTGCCGCGGCTTCAACTTTGAACTGCAAGCCGCGGCCACAGACAACGGCATTAATATCTGCCTCGCGGAGCAGCATAGCTTTCCGCTCTCCGACGTCTTCCAGTTCCTGACGGAGAACACGGCGAAGGAGTTGCTGGAGCAGGCGGCGATCGCCTCGCCGATCTTCAAGACGCGCTGGCGCTGGGCCGCGAACCGCTCGCTGCAACTGCTGCGCATGTCGAAGGGGAAACGGATTGCGCCGCAGATCCAGCGCACGCGGTCGGAGGACCTGCTGGCCAGCGTCTTCCCGCAGGCCGCCGCGTGCTTTGAGAACATCGAGGGCGACATCCAGATTCCCGACCACCCGCTGGTCAACGAGGTGATGCAGGATGTGTTGCAGGAGGCGATGGACCTTGAGGGTTTGAACGAAGTGCTGCGCGGCATTGCGAGCGGAGCGATCCGTTGCCTTGCGGTCGATACGCCCGTGCCTTCGCAGTTCGCGCACGAACTGATCAACGCTAACCCGTACGCGTTCCTCGACGAAGCCGGGCTGGAAGAGCGCCGCACCCGGGCCGTCAGCCTGCGCCGAACGCTGCCGGACAGTGTGGCCGATGGAGCGGGGCGCCAGGATCAGGCGGCGATCGATACCGTGCGCCGCGAGATCTGGCCCGACCTGCGCGACGAGCACGAGCTGCACGACCTGCTGCACTCGCTGGTGGCTCTGCCGCTCGCCTTTCTGGAGAACGCGCAGGCGCAGGGCCGTGACGCGCGGCATTGGCCGCAGTTTTATGAGCGGCTGCGTCAGGCCGGCCGAGCGCATACCGTCGACCTGATCGGGATTTCCTGCTGGGTGGCCACCGAACGCCTTGCGCATATCGCTGCACTCGGCGGGGACGTTGCAATCGAAGCAACTGAGCCGGTCACAAAAGAAACTGCCCTGAAACAATGCGCGCAGGGATGGTTACAAATTCTCGGGCCAACCACGGCTTGCGCGTTCGCGAAGCGCCTGGGACTCGATTCCGGCGCCGTCTTCCAGGCTTTTCTGGCCATGGAGATGCAAGGCCTGCTGATGCGCGGGACCTTCGAGCGCCCCGCCCCGCAGGAAGACCATGCAATCGAATGGTGCGAGCGACGCGTTCTGCAGCGCATACACCGGCTGACGCTGGCGACCGCGCGCAAGCAGGTCGAGCCCGTTGCTCCCGCCGTGTACCTGCGCTGGCTGCTGGGCTGGCAGCATCTCGCGCCGCAAACGCAACTCTCCGGCGAAGAGGGCGTTCTGGCCGCATTGCATCAGCTCGAAGGATTCGAGGCACCAGCCGTTGAGTGGGAGCGTACGCTGCTGCCGGCCCGCGTGGCCAACTACGATCCCCGCTGGCTAGACCAGCTCTGCCTCTCTGGGGCCGTCGGTTGGGGCCGCATCTCGCCGCATCCTGCGTGGTCCAGCGGAGATGGCGCGGCGCCGCGGCGCGTGATCCCCACCAACGCCGCGCCGATTGCGTTCTACATTCGCGAGACCGCCGAGTGGCTTCCACACGCGCTCGCGCAACAATCCGTGGACGAGCAACTCCTCGCCGCAGCGCTCTCGCCCGATGCCTTGCGCATCCGCGCATTGCTGCAGCAGCGCGGCGCCTGCTTCGCCAACGACCTGCAGCGCGTCACCGGCCTAACGCGCCAGCAAACCGCACATGCCTTGTGGGAACTCGCGACGGCCGGCCTGGCCGCGGCGGATGGCTTCGACCAATTGCGCGCGCTGATGGACCCCCGGCGAAAGGCGAACACCGCCGAAGCCTCCAGCAAGCGGCCCACTCGCACCACCGCCGGGCGCTGGTCTCTGCTGAACGACGAGCAGCCGCACCCGACCGATGTAATCGCGCAGGCTCGCCGCACAGATGCGGCGCTTGAGTCTTTCGCGCGGATGCTGCTGGCGCGTTATGGCGTCCTGTTTCGCGATCTGCTGGCGCGCGAGTCGAACGCACCGAAGTGGCGCGAGCTTCTGGGTATCCTGCGGCGGCTGGAGGCACGCGGCGAGGTCCGCGGAGGCCGTTTCGTCACCGGCTTCGGCGGCGAACAGTTCGCGCTGCCCGAGGCCGTGGAGTCCCTGCGCGAGGCGCGCAATCATGAATCCCAGCACGAGATCGCCGTGGCTGCCGCCGACCCGCTGAACCTCGCCGGCATTGTTGTTCCGGGCGAGCGCGTTGCCGCGGTGCCAGGCAAAGAGGTCCGCTACCGCAACGGGCTGCTGATCGTCGCAGACGCCCAGAACGGAGAGGACGTGGCGTCCGTCAAGGCAGTGACTGCGGCACTTCCCTCCCCGAAGAAGCGGTTCCAGCCGCCCGTTCCTCCGGCAATGCCTGCCAAATCCGCGCCGCCCGCGCCTACACTGTTCTGAGCCGCCAAATGCCTGCGAGCCCACCCGATCCCGCTTCGCCGCGCGACGCCGACGCCCCCGCACCGGAAGGAATCGTGCGCGTGCGTGAACTCGCCCCGGAAGACTTCTATTACGAGGGACCGTACCTGGTCTTTACCTCCGCCTACCACCTGAAACGCGGCTGCTGCTGCCACTCTGGCTGCCGCCACTGCCCGTACCGGGACTCCGCCTGAATCCAACCGGCCCAGTTACAATCAAACTAATCACAATGTCTGACATCACGACCCGCGACACCGTCATCCTGGGTTCCGGCTGCGCCGGACTTACCGCCGCCATCTACGCTGCCCGCGCCAACCTGAAGCCGCTCGTGCTGGAGGGCCACGAGCCCGGAGGCCAGCTCTCCATCACCACGCTGGTGGAGAACTTTCCCGGCTGGCCCGAAGGCATCCAGGGGCCCGAGCTGATCGAGAACATGAAGCAGCAGGCGACGCGCTTCGGCGCGGAGCTGAAGATGGCCCATCTCGTCTCGGTCGACCTGAGCAAGCAGCCGTATGAACTGAACCTGGGCCCGGGCAAGGACCCGATCCACACGCGCACGCTGATCATCGCTTCTGGTGCATCAGCCCGCTGGCTGAATCTGCCGTCGGAGCAGGCGCTGATCGGCCACGGCGTCAGTTCCTGCGCCACCTGCGACGGCTTCTTTGCGTCGAGCAAGGAGATCGCCGTGATCGGCGGCGGCGACTCGGCGATGGAAGAGGCACTGTTCCTGACCCGGTTTGCGACGAAGGTCACCATCATCAACCGCACCGAGCGGTTCCGCGCCAGCAACATCATGCTGGAGCGCGCCGTCGCCCACCCCAACATTCAGTTCCTCTCCAGCACGGTCGTGGAAGAGGTGCTTGGCGTGGAAGAGAAGGACGTGAAGGGCCTGAAGCTGCGCAACGTCAAGACGGACCAGCGCAGCGAGCTGCCCGTCTCCTTCATGTTCCTCGGCATTGGGCACATTCCCAACGCGAAGATGTTTCACGGCCAGCTCGACCTCGACCCGGATGGCTACATCGTGACCCAGGGGAATGTGTTCCCCACGCGCAACGGCCAGCCCGTTCCGGGCGTCTTCGCCTGCGGAGACATCCAGGACCGGCGCTACCGCCAGGCGATTACCGCGGCGGGCACGGGATGCATGGCAGCGCTCGAGGTGGAGAAGTTCCTGGAAGAACACGGGCGCTAACCGCCGCATTTTGCATCGGGTTGCAATTTTGACCGTCTAATAAAGATAATTATGAGTAGTCCGCGCCGCGCCCTGGCGCATCCTCAAGATTCCGATCGGATCAATTCTGCGCGTAATTCCTGCTCTAGTCCTGTTTCTGCTCTGCCCATCGCTGCTGCCAGCCCAGCAGGCACCATCCGACCTGCCAGATGCGCCCACGCCGGCCGCGCAAGTGCTGCTCGCAGATGGTGCACCCGACAGCTCCTCGCTCCGGTTGGATCTTGCGGCTGCCAGCCAGCCTCCCGGACAGATCGGCCGCGAACCCCAGCCTGACATTCCGGTCGACGCCGATGGAAATCCGATACCGCTGGAACGCCGGCAACCAAAACGGATCCTCGGCTTCATGCCCAATTTCCGCTCCGTCTCGGGCGGCGAAAAACCACACCCTCCAGGCTGGGGCTACAACTTCAAGATCGCTACCCGTCAGTCCTTCGACTACTCCTCATTTGTCTTTCTCGGCATCACTTCGCTCTCTGCCGAAGGCATCGACTCGCACCCGGTCCTCGGTAAAGGCGTCCATGGCTTCTACTCCTACACCTGGAGAGGTCTGCTAGACAAAACCGACGGAACCTACCTCGGCGCCTGGTTCCTTCCTAGTCTGCTTCACGAAGATACCCGCTACTACGCCCTCGCCAACGAGCATCGCGTTGTCACCCGGGCACTCTATATCATCAGTCGCCAAGGCGTAACCCGCACATACGGCGGCCGCCAGATTCCCAATTTTGCCGGTCTCGGAGGCAAGGTACTCACCCAACTCGTCTCCAGAGAGTATTACCCGGCAGGCGCCACAAGCTTCGGCGTCCTCGCGACCAAATTTGGGTACTCCGCCATGCGCGACGTCCTTTTCACCTCAATACGCGAGTTTTACCCCGGCGTCGCCGCCCATTACATCCGCAAGCATCACGAAAAACTGTTACGCCAGCAGCAGCAACAACCCTGACCGTCACGCGCAGGTGGCCACGCGAGCCGATGCGCTCCAGCGACACGCACGCGCAACTCCGACTCCGCGCAATCGCGCGAGGCAGGTCCAGCTACTCCTGGATTCGCAGGCTACTGTGCTGCAAATTTCTCTGCGTAGTTCCCGATCACCGGCAACTTGAACTTGACGCCTGAATATGCCTTGATGATGCATAGCAGGACCGTGACGACCATCGTCAGCCCGAGCAATGGCAGAAGAACAAACCAACCGATAATCGGAATCAGGGCGCAGATGAAGTACAGGACAAAGAAACACGCCGCCATACAGAGGCACTGGAAGGCGTTGAACCGAACAAACGGCCGCTTGTTGTATTGATCCATTACCAGGAACACGATCGCCGGGATAATAGTGACGTACGCCAAAGCGCCGGCAACATTGTCAGCCAGCCCGGCTTCAGCGGCAACAGGGGTTGGAGCAGAGGAGACTGCTTGAGGATCTTCCATCGTGGACTCTCCTGACCTAGATAAAGTGGTAATACCAAATTGCACCGATTTTCCAGAAAGTGGCCCAGGGAATGACAGCCACTATACTCCCGCCTGGTTGACCTCCGTCAAGCGGCGCCGGAAGTGGAAAACCCACCCTGCTAGGATGGACGGAGCGCAGTAGGAGATTTGTCTCGTGAGAAGTGCTGCTCTGTTTGCGGTGGGCCTGTCTATCCTTTTATGTGGCTGCGGGACCCCCGATGCCTTTTGGATCCAGCAGATCACCAGCGTCACCCCATCGAGTTCGGGCACTCCAAATTCAGTCGTATCCTCTGGAAACTATGAGTTTGTGTCCGTTCAGGGCACAGGACAGATATTTACGTACAACATCTCCGGCGGGTCGCAGGTAGCGGTGGGGAAGCTTTACGCAACGCCCTGTAACCAACCCAGCGGCATGGTGGTTGCGACGATTGCGGGCGCCAATGTGATGGCGGTCGCTTGCTACGACACCGGCTCGCTGCTGACGCTCACGGTCAACTCCGACGGTTCGCTGAGCGCGCTGGGGTCGGTGGGCGGCCTGCCGATGCCTTTCCCCGGCATCGTGCTGGATGGAACGAATGTGCTGGTGCCGCTCTTTGGCGGGATTTCGTCCGGAAATGGCGGCGTTGCCAGGGTGAGCATCGCAACGCCCGCGAGTCCGGCGATCGAGGGCATGGTGACCTTGGCAAGCCCGGCGTCCGGCGGCGTTGCCAATGCGGAATACCTTGCCGTCACCGGTGGATTTGTTTATGTGACCGCGGGCTCGGAGAGCAATCCACTGGGCTCATCCAGCACGGTGCAGGTGGTGAACGAGGCAACCATGACGCTGGTTGGCACCCCGTTGGTTGTCCCGCACTCGCCGCAGCAGATCGCCCTGCAGGGCACGGTGGCCTACGTGACGCTCTTCGATGCGACCCAACTGGAATCGATCGATATTTCGGATCCCGCGAACCTGCAGCCGCTCGAGACCATGCCATTGGCTACGGCAGGTCAGAGTTGTCATCCAGTCCCGGTGGTCGTCGAGGGCAACTACGCGTATGTCGGTTGCTATGCGGAGGGCGTGATCGAGCAGATCGACATCAGCATTCCAGCGCAGATGCATCCCGCGCAAAGCATCGCCGGGATGGCTTCGCCGCAGCGGCTGGCATATGCCGGGAATTCCATGCTGGTGACCGCCGGCACCAGCGGCGGGCAGGTGTACCAGATCGATTTTCGCGAGTTCTAGCGGAACCTTCGCCGGCGCGTGCGACCCGAAACTCGCGATTTTCAGTGGAAAACAACCCCATTGATCCGGCCCCTCATTCCTGCGATACTTAAACGTGCCCCACAAGCGCGGCCAATCCAAACAACTAAATATGCGGAGGCGGAGATGTCAGCGAAATACATCTTTGTAACGGGCGGAGTTGTGTCTTCACTCGGCAAGGGTCTGGCTGCGGCCTCGATTGGCTGCCTGCTGGAGGCGCGTGGCATCAAGATCAATCTGATGAAGTTCGACCCGTATCTGAACGTCGACCCCGGCACCATGTCGCCGTTCCAGCATGGCGAGGTCTTCGTCACCGACGACGGCGCCGAAACCGACCTCGACCTCGGCCATTACGAGCGCTTCACGCACGCGAAACTCTCGCGCGACAACAACCTCACTACCGGCCGCATCTACGAGCAGATCATCACCAAGGAGCGGCGCGGCGACTACCTGGGCAAGACCGTCCAGGTGATCCCCCACGTCACCAATGAGATCAAGAACGCCATGCGCAAGGTTGCCGCGGATTGCGAAGTACTTATCGTCGAGATCGGTGGCACCGTCGGCGACATCGAGTCGCTGCCCTTCCTCGAAGCCATCCGGCAGATGCGCCAGGATTTAGGGCGCGAGAACACGGTCTTTGTGCACGTCACGCTGATCCCGTGGATTGCCGCCGCGCAGGAGCTGAAGACCAAGCCCACGCAGCACTCGGTGAAGGAGATGCTCTCCATCGGAATCCAGCCCGACATCCTGCTCTGCCGCTCCGATCGCGCCGTTCCCCGCGAGATGCGCAACAAGATCGCCCTCTTTTGCAACGTCCAGGAGAGGGCGGTGATTGCGGCGCGCGACGTGGCCAGTATCTACGAGGTGCCGCTCACCTTCGCCGCCGAAGGCGTGGACACGCTCGCACTGGAGTACCTGCACATTGAGGCCAAGGCGCCCGATATCGCCAAGTGGCAGGACATCGTCGACCGCGCCTACAACCCACAGGACGAGGTTTCCATCGCCATCGTGGGTAAGTACGTCGAGTACGAAGACAGCTACAAGTCGCTGAAGGAGGCGCTGGTCCACGGCGCACTGGCCCACAACCTGAAGCTCAAGGTGACCTGGATTGAGGCCGAGGGCCTGGAGACCCGCGACCCTGCCGAGGGTGATACTCCTGGCAAGCCGAACCGCGACTACGAGTCCCAGCTCGCCGGCTTCGACGGCATCCTGGTTCCCGGAGGCTTCGGCAAGCGCGGCATTGAGGGCATGCTGAACGCGATCCGCTACGCGCGGGAGAACAACGTTCCCTACTTCGGCATCTGCCTCGGAATGCAGCTCGCCTGCATCGAGTATGCGCGCAACGTTGCCGGGCTTGCGGGCGCCAACTCCGGCGAGTTCGATCCCGCGACGCCGCACCGCATCATATACAAACTGCGTGAGTTGACTGGTGTGGAAGAGATGGGCGGCACGATGCGACTGGGCGCGTGGGCCTGCAAACTCGAGCCTGGCTCACTGGCCGCCAAAGCTTACGGCACAACCGAGATCTCCGAGCGCCACCGCCATCGCTACGAGTTCAACCGCGAGTACGAGCCCGTCCTGACCGGGGCCGGCCTGCGCCTGACTGGCACCACGCCCGACGCTACCTACGTCGAGATCGTCGAGATCCCCACCCACCCCTTCTTCCTCGCCTGCCAGTTCCACCCCGAGTTCAAGTCGAAGCCGCTGGAGCCCCACCCCATCTTCCGCGACTTTATCGGCGCCAGCTACAAGAACCGCACAAAGAGCTTAGCGGCGGCGGAGAGCCCGGCTGAGGTAGCGACGCCGGCTTAGCCGCGCCCCATTCCCGCGCAACCCCCGGATGGACTACTCTAGTGCATCTGAGGTAGTCGCCCTATGTCCACCGCCGTTCTTCCGTCCGCCGCCGCCGCCGCGCCCGCCACTTCCCTCCGCAACGTCCCGCACTGGATCGCGGGCAAGGCTGTTGCCGGAACCTCCGGCCGCACCGGCAAGGTCTACAACCCGGCCACCGGCCAGGTGCAGGCGCTGGTTCCACTGGCCAATCGCGCCGAACTCGACGCCGCTGTCGCCGCCGCGCAGGCTGCGTTTCCGGCGTGGTCCGCGCAGCCGCCGCTGCGCCGCGCGCGCGTGCTCTTCCGCTTCCGCGAGCTCTTTGAGCAGCGCATGGACGACTTTGCCCGGATACTGACCTCGGAGCACGGCAAGGTGCTCTCCGACGCCAAGGGCGAGGCCACGCGTGGCCTGGAGAGCATCGAGTTCGCCACCGGCATCCCGCAGCTTCTGAAAGGCGAGTTCACCGAGCAGGTCGGCACCGGCATCGACTCATGGTCCATGCGCCAGCCGCTGGGCGTCGTCGCAGGTATCACGCCCTTCAATTTCCCGGCCATGGTGCCGCTGTGGATGGCGCCGCTGGCGCTGGCCTGCGGCAACTGCTTCATCCTGAAGCCAAGCGAGCGCGATCCCAGCGCGTCGATCCTGATCGCCGAGCTGCTGCAGCAGGCGGGCTTGCCCGATGGAGTCTTCAACGTCGTCCACGGCGATAAGGAGGCGGTCGACAACATCCTTGAACATCCGGGGATTGCGGCTGTGAGCTTTGTCGGGTCGACGCCGATCGCCGAATATGTCTACACCAAGGGTACGTCGCACGGGAAGCGGGTGCAGGCGCTGGGCGGCGCGAAGAACCACATGATCGTGATGCCCGACGCCGATCTGGACCAGGCTGCGGACGCGCTGGTGGGCGCGGCATATGGATCCGCCGGCGAGCGCTGCATGGCGATCTCAGTCGCCGTCGCCGTGGGCAACAAGACCGCGGACGATCTGATCGCCAAACTGAGGCCGCGCATCGCCGCGCTCTGCGTCGCACCCGGCGCGGATGCCAACGCGGAACTCGGCCCGCTGGTCACCGGCGTGCATCTGGACCGCGTGAAGGGCTACCTCAAGCAGGGGCAGAGTGAAGGCGCGGAGCTGGTCGTTGACGGCCGCGAAGACAAGCTGCCGGCGGGAGAGGGCTTCTTCCTGGGCGCGTGCCTGTTCGACCATGTCAAGCCGGAGATGAAGATCTACAAGGAAGAGATCTTCGGCCCGGTGCTCGGCGTCGTACGCGTCAACAACTTCCAGACCGCGTTGCAGCTTACCAACGAGCACGAGTACGGCAACGGGACTTCGATCTTTACCCGCGACGGCGACACAGCGCGCGCGTTTGCGCAGAGCGTGCAGGCGGGCATGGTCGGGATCAACGTGCCGATTCCGGTGCCGATGGCGTTCCACAGCTTCGGCGGATGGAAGCGGTCGCTGTTTGGCGACCACGCCATCTACGGGCCCGAAGGCGTCCGGTTCTACACGCGGCTGAAGACCATCACCGCGCGCTGGCCAACGGGCATCCGCGCGGGCGTGGATACGAGCATGCCGACTTTGGGCTGATTTTTCCTCCGATGGCGAAGGGGGTGTTCCCACGATACCCTCGCCCTTGGCTCGGTGATCATGGGGCACCCACGGCGGTCTTGCGCAGGGCGAGCGCCTGGTCGAGGATGAGGTCGGCCATGGCACGCTTGGTCATCTCGGGGAGATCGATGGCGTGCTCGCGGGTGACGAAGGTGGCGGCGTTGCGGTCCGAGTCGAAGCCGATGCCGGGCTGCGAGACGTCGTTGAGCACGATTGCGTCGGCGCCTTTGGCGAGAAGCTTCTCGCGGGCGCGGGCGATGCTCGAATCCATCTCGGCGGCGAAGGCGATGACGAGCGTGCCGGAGCGGTGCGCGGCGGCTACGCTGCGGGCGTCCGCGACTGAGCGGAGTATGTCTTCGGTGGGTTCGAGGTCGAGATGGAGCGAGCCTTCGCGGCGGAGCTTTTCCGCAGCGACGGCGGGCATGCGGAAGTCGGCGACGGCGGCGGCGCCGATGACCAAGGTCGCGCTGGGCAGGTGCTCCATGACGGCGGCGCGCATCTCCGCGGCGCTGGTGACGGGGACGAAGGCGCAGCCGGCAGGCGGCGTGAGCGCAGTGGGGGCGGAGACGAGGATGACCTGCGCGCCGCGCTGGCGGGCAGCCTCGGCGAGGGCGTAGCCCATCTTGCCGCTGGAGCGGTTGCCGAGAAAGCGGACGGGGTCGATGGCCTCGCGGGTGCCTCCGGCGGTGATGAGGATGGTCTCGCCGCTAAGGTCCTGTGCGGGCAGGGGTTGCAGGGCGGTGAGCACGGCCTGGGCGATGGCGTCGATGTCGGCGAGGCGGCCGGAGCCGGTCATGCCGCAGGCGAGGTAGCCGCGGCCGGGTTCGACGATGGTGACGCCGCGGGCCTGGAGTAGCAAGATATTAGCGCGAGTTGCCGGGTGGTTCCACATGTTGACGTTCATCGCGGGGGCGACGATGACCGGAGCGGTGGTGGCAAGAAGCATGGTGGAAAGGAAGTCGTCGGCGAGGCCGTGGGCCATTTTGGCGAGGATGTGGGCGGTGGCGGGCGCGATGACGACCGCGTCGGCGGCCTGGGCCTCAGAGATGTGCTCGATCTGGGCTGTTTCTTCGGGGCTCCGCGGATCGTCGAGGCCGGTGGCGGGCTGGCCCTCCTCGCCCCACATGGTGGTGATGACTTTGTGGCCGGTGAGTGAGGAGAAGGTGAGCGGCTGGACGAACTCCTGCGCGGCGCGGGTCATGACGACGCGTATGTCGACGCCGTGCTGCTGGAGGGCGCGGACGAGCTCGGCGGCCTTATAGGCAGCGACTCCGCCGGTGACTCCGACGATTACGCGCGGTGTTTGAGTGTTCGCCATACCCTCCCCGTACTTTTCTTGTCAAAGTCTAGAGAACAAAGCAGTTCGGCGTTTGTATATACAAACTTCATATTGATTCTAAAGCAGTTGCTGGCGTGTATATACCCGGCTGTATCGACTTTTGCAGCCTTCTCACCCCCCTTTGGCAGGCTCCATAGCCGATCCGGAATCCCGTTGGCGGGGGTTCGGACACGACTCGTTCGACAGGCTCAGGCAGACTCGGTTTCCTGTTCGAGCCCTTCTTTAATTATATGCGGGGTGTCAATAGCGATGGCAGTGAAAACTTGCAGGCGGAAAGGGAAACAAGCGATCACAGTGTACGCACTGAAACCCACATCTCAAAGGCGAGATGTGGGGCACCCGGCATCGGTGGACCCTCAGTTTTTCGGCCACGCGAGGCCGCCAACCCAACGCGTCGGCTCATCGCACGGCGTGAACGTTTCTTCCTTCAGCGGGTACTCGTTGCCCTGGAGGTCTGTAAGTGTAATTGCCGCCTTGAGTGGCACTTTTCCTTCTGGGCTTATGCCTTTGACGTTGAGGCTAATGCTCCGATAGAACTCTTTGTCCGCCTCTACAGGAAAGGCGTCGAACGCGCCGATAATTTCTAGCCCTTTTACACACGCGCCGGTGATAGTGGTTCGTCCTGGAATGCTGGTGAACTGCATCCGCCCCTCCGAAACGATGCGGACGACCTTCTCAGTGCCGACCTGAGCCCAGCACCACTCATTGAAGCGCCATGCTGTATTGATGACTGATTTCGGCTTCGGTGGCTCTGTCGGTGGAAGGCCTTCGCCGGGAAACGCCCGAAGCATTGCCGGTTTTAACCGATACCGCTTTCCCTTGATGTCGATGAGCGTGAGATTGACTTCGAACGCCTTTCCCTTCGCCGGCTTGACACCGCGGAAATTGAGCATAAGTGTGGTGGAGAATCGAGCCCCCGGTTTCACTTCAAACATCTGGAAGTACGGCCCAGCGTATTCGGCACCCTTCAGGTCGATACCGGTTACGATGATGGGCTCTCCCAAGAGCGATGAAGAGATGACGACCGGGCCTTGGATACGAAGAACCCGCTCCATTCCCCCGTCCTTCTGCAAGAGGCCACCGGTTCCCCAACCAGCGGAGCCGTGCCATGCCAGATATAGCTCGGGCTTCTTCTTGCGCATTGCTCGCCACCAGTACGGCACAAGAAGGAAGACGATGATGAGCGTAACCAGTAATAACCAGAATGGAGTGTAAATGAGGTCAGGATGTACTTATAGCTCTTCAGCTTCGCAAGACCGGACAGTGGCTGTCCTTCCCACAGTTCTTTGGTCACAACAGTGACTATGGCCAAGCCGATGGCCTTCAAAACAGCGAACGTTCCTTTCTTCATCTTCTCGGTGTTCATTGGGGGGATGATACACCCCGCTTCCAGCGTCAAAAAGCGCTCTTAGAGCATTTTCCTTAATAGTGTAGACTCCAATTGGCGAGACTCTGCGGCGAGTGAATCGATGGCGAAGCCATATGGGGATGATCTGCGCCGAAAATTTCTGCTGGCCTACGATAGAGGCGAG